>Ga0209075_1000176_pt1 | contig 57852 bp, 60 predicted proteins | sample Stecom2011_FD_187523 | JGI IMG/M metagenome (GOLD analysis project Ga0209075, IMG submission 187523) | Agricultural soil microbial communities from Utah to study Nitrogen management - Steer compost 2011 (SPAdes) (version 2) | ecosystem: Environmental > Terrestrial > Soil > Agricultural land...
CAACCTGCCCGAAAACGCCGAAGACTACGTGCACCGGATTGGTCGTACGGGTCGCGCTGGCCAGACCGGCGTCTCAATAAGTTTTGCCGGCGAGGAAGACGTCTTTGCGCTACCGGAAATCGAGAAATACATCAGCCAGAAGCTGAAAACCGCAGTACCGGGGGAGGATCTGATGGCTGAGATGGACAACGCGCCCATTACCCGGAAGCGTGGCGGTCGTCGCCCGCAGGGAAATCGTGGTAGCGGTGGCCGTGGGCCTCGTCCCAGACGTTCCTGACCGGGTATTCGGAGACAGATTATGTTGATCGTGGCTGATGAAAATATTCCGTTACTGGATGCTTTCTTCGGAGATATGGGCGAAATCCGCCGGGTAGAGGGCCGCTCTCTGGCCCGGGACCAGCTACAGGACGCCGATATCCTGCTGGTACGGTCGGTGACCCGGGTTAACCGGGAATTGCTGGAAGGTACGCGGGTCAGATTTGTGGGTACGGCCACCATTGGTACCGATCATGTCGATCTCGAATGGCTGGAGGAGCAGGGCATACGCTTTGCGGCGGCGCCCGGATGTAATGCCCGGAGCGTGGCGGAGTATGTGCTGTCGGTATTGTCTCTGTATGCCGAGCGCCAGGGCATAAGTGATGCCCGGTCCCTGACCGTGGGTGTCGTCGGAGCGGGTAACGTGGGCGGTACGCTGGCCCGGATTCTGGAACGCCTGGGTGTAAAGGTGCTGCTGTGTGATCCGCCCCGTCAGGACGCCGAGCCCGACAGTACGGAGGTGTTTGTCACTCTGGAGCAGGCGCTCGCGTGCGATGTTGTCACGTTGCATACGCCCCTGGTGCATTCGGGGGCTCACCCCACCTACCATATGATCTCTGCGGCCCAGCTCGAAGCTCTGGGTTCGGAACAGCTTCTGATCAATACCGGTCGGGGCGAAGTGATCGACAGTCTGGCCCTCAAGGCGAGGCTGCAGCAGGCTGGTGCTCCGCTGGTAGTGCTGGATGTATGGGAGCACGAACCCCGGGTAGACCCCGAACTGGCGGCCCTGACGTGGCTGGCCACGCCCCATATCGCTGGCTACAGTCTGGAAGGCAAAGTGCAGGGCACGGAAATGATCTATCAGGCTCTGTGCCGGTTTCTGGGCCTTCCGGTACGGAAGAAAGCGGGGCAGTTTTTGCCGGAACCGCCCATGAGCAAGGTGTCCTTTACCGGCAATGCCGCCGAAGATGCCGCGCTCCGGATAGCGTTGAGAGCATGCTACGACCCCCGGCAGGACGACGCCCGGTTTCGGTTGGCGATGAGAGGGGCCGAAGACCAGCGGGGAGAGAACTTTGACCGGCTTCGGCGGGACTATCCGGTACGCCGGGAGTGTTCGAGCCTCAAGGTGCAGCTCAAGGGCAGCAGTAAATCCCTGCACGACAGTTTCCGGGCCATCGGCTTCAAACTGAGGCTCTAGTAACCGGTTACAGCTGAGCTTTCTGCAGAGCGCTGATCCGCTCGTCCAGCGGCGGGTGAGTCATGAACAGTGCGGCCAGGCCCTCCCGGGTACCCCGGTTGATGCCGAACGCCTGCAGGGTGTCGGGCATCTGGTCGGGCATTTCGCTTTCCTGTTTTAACCGTGCCAGGGCTGAAATCATCGCGCCACGGCCAGCCAGTTGGGCTCCGGCGATGTCGGCCCGATACTCCCGGCGGCGGGAGAACCAGAACACAATCGTGCTGGCCAGAATACCCAGTACCAGCTCGGCGGCTATGCTCACGACAAAAAAGCCCAGACCGTGTCCGTTCTCGTTCTTGAAAACCACGCGGTCTACAAAAGAACCGATAACCCGGGCAGCAAAGATCACAAAGGTGTTTACAACGCCCTGAATGAGCGCAAGGGTTACCATGTCGCCGTTTGCAACGTGGCCGATCTCGTGGCCGAGGACGGCGCGGATCTCTTCTTTGTCAAAGCGGTGCAGCAGCCCTTCGCTGACGGCGACCAGGGCATTGTTCCGGTTCCAGCCGGTGGCAAAGGCGTTGGATTGAGCGGCGGGAAAAATCGCGACCTCCGGCATGCCAATGCCGGCCTTGCCGGCAAGCTCTGCCACGGTGTCGGTCAGCCAGCGCTCGGCTGGAGTTCTGGGAGAGTCGATAACCCGGGCCCGGGTGCTCCACCTGGCCATGGGTTTGGACATCAGCAGAGAAACCAGGGCGCCGGCAAAACCGAATACGGTTGCAAACGCGAGTAACGAACCGTAGTTAATGCCTTGCTGGGCCAGATAGCTGTCTACCCCCAGCAGGCGGAGGGTAAAGCTCGCCACCAGGATAACGGCCAGGTTGGTGGCCAGGAACAACAGAATACGCATGGATATTTCCTGTCTCGGGTTATACGGAGTCGGGTTGATGTTCTGATCGTTTAATGTGGGCGAGGTTCCCCGCTTCAAGCCTTTTAAAACGTTTTAATGAAGCAGTCCTGCGGCGGGCTCGGTGAAGAAGGCGGCCTGGACCACCAGGCTGATGCGCGTGGAGCTGCCGGTTTTGAGGGCCGCCCTCAACAGGTCCGCCCAGATGATCAGCCCCGGCGCGATGCCGGCCGGGCCGGCGCCGAACTTTTCCGCAAGAGCCCGGGGGACAGGCGCGCTGAGTCGCACGAAGGCTTTGTGGGTCAGCACCGCCTGATCCAGAGCTTCCTGGCGAATCGTGTCGACGTAGCGCAGCCAGCCTTCTTCCTGCAGCCACACCAGCGTGCCAAAACACGCCATGTGCCGCTTGCTGTGCAGGCCAAACTCGTCCGGGGCGTCCGGCCCCGCGATGTCCTCTACGAACAGGTTGGTGCGTCGGGGAAAGACGGTATACAGCTGCACCAGAATGACGGCAACGTCCTTGTAGAAGTCCTCGATGTGCAGATCGGCCATGACTGCTTCCATCACTGGCTGTAGTGTTCCAGGAAGTTGCCCAGCCGGGTCATGGCATCGGCCATGGTGTCTTCCCGGGGCAGGAAGACCACGCGCAGGTGCTGGTGGTCGTCGATGTTGAAGGCCGAGCCCTGCACCAGCAGGATCTTTTCCTGCAGCAGGAGGTCCAGTACCAGCTTTTCATCGTTCATGATCGGGAAGCGTTTCGGGTCCAGCTTCGGGAACATGTACAGGGCACCCTGGGGCTTGACGCAGCTGACGCCCGGGATGTCGTTCAGCATGCGCCAGGTGGTCTCCCGTTGCTCGTACAGACGGCCGCCCGGAGCCACCAGGTCGTTGATCGACTGGTAGCCGCCCAAGGCAGTCTGGATCGCCAGCTGGGCGGGCACATTCGCGCACAGCCGCATGTTGGAGAGCATCTCGATGCCTTCAATCAGGTCCCGGGCACGATGTTTGGCGCCGCTGATAATCATCCAGCCCGAGCGGTAGCCGGCGGCGCGGTAGCTTTTCGACAAGCCGTTGTAGGTAAAGACCAGCACGTCTTCGGCCAGAGACGCGATGGACGTGTGCACCGTACCATCGTAAAGAATCTTGTCGTAGATCTCGTCGGCCAGAATGATCAGGTTATGCTTGCGGGCAAGCTCAATCACCTGATGCAACAGCTCCTCGGAGTACACCGCCCCGGTGGGGTTGTTGGGGTTGATCAGTACAATCGCCTTGGTGCGGGGCGTGATCTTTTTCCTGATATCCTCGATGTCCGGGTACCAGTTCTGGGCTTCGTCGCAGTGGTAATGCACCGGCTTGCCGCTGGAGAGCGTAACCGCGGCGGTCCAGAGCGGATAATCCGGGGCCGGGATGAGCACCTCGTCGCCGGTATTCAGCAGGGCCTGCATCGACATCACGATCAGCTCGCTGACGCCGTTGCCCAGATAGATATCGTCGATATCAACTTTCGCGATACCCCGTTGCTGGCAATAATGCATGACCGCCTTACGGGCGGAAAACAGGCCTTTGGACTCCACGTAGCCCTGCGCCAGGTGCATGTTCTTGATAACGTCTTGCTGGATCTCTTCGGGGACGTCCAGTTCGAAGGTGGCAGGGTTGCCGATATTCAGCTTGAGAATACGGTGACCTTCTTCCTCTAGCCTGCGCGCCTCCCGCAGAACCACCCCTCGAATTTCATAACACACGTTGTCGAGCTTGGCGGATTTAAAAAAGTTCTGCATGGCTGGATGCGTCCTCAAACAAACAATCAGGGGAAAAGTTTCCGGATAACGGAAGCTTACTATTCTAGCGGAGGGAAGTACCGGCACAACAGGGGCAATTGTGGTGAATTGTGATGAATCAGGGATGGATCACGAGGGCCACGGGGCCAGGTTTGCTGACGGACTCCCAAAAAGTCGTGTCTGGCTCTGGTTACCTGCCTGTAAATCATGAACAATCGTCGGGACGAACACAAATAACAGGGTAGCCGACTATGTCAGAAGGAACGATTTACAGCTTCACCGCCAAAGACATCACGGGCAACGACGTGCCGCTGGCGGATTATCAGGGCAAGGTCCTGCTCATCGTCAATACCGCCTCAAAGTGCGGCTTTACGCCCCAGTTTGAGGGCCTTCAGGCGTTGCATGCCGAGCTTGGCGGCAAAGGGTTTGAGGTGCTGGGTTTCCCATGTAACCAGTTCCTGAGCCAGGACCCGGGCGACAATAGCGAAATCAGTCAGTTCTGCTCGCTTAACTACGGGGTGAGCTTTCCGATGTTTGCCAAAATCGAAGTGAACGGTGACGGCACCCATCCTCTGTTCCGGTTTCTGAAAAAAGAGGCCAAAGGCCTGATGGGCTCGGAAAAGATCAAATGGAACTTTACCAAGTTTCTGATTTCCCGCGAGGGCCGCGTGGTACGGCGTTACCCGCCCACGGCCAAGCCGGAGGATATCCGCGCCGACATCGAGAAGCTGCTGTAAATTACGACACCGGCGTGGAGGGAGCCCAGCGCCGGATGATCGCCTGGAGCTCGTCACGGCGGTACGGCTTGGTAACATAGTCATTCATGCCGACCGCCATGCATTTCTCACGGTCACCCTGAAGGGCATTGGCGGTGACCGCGATCACGGGAATGTTTGCCCAGTGCGGATTGTACCGGATCGCCCGGGTAGCCTCAAAGCCATCCATCACGGGCATCTGGCAATCCATCAGGATGATGTCATAGGGGCGCTTTTTCAGGGCGGCGAGGGCGCGTTCGCCGTTATCCGCCAGGTCCACCTGATGCCCCATGCGTTTCAGAAGCCCGCTGGCGACCAACTGGTTAACCCGGTTGTCTTCGACCACCAGTATGGAGAGTGGCTGCCGGGGGGCGGCCTCCTGATGCGGTTCGGCTTCCCGTCTTGCGGGGTTGGTTTCCAGGATCGCCAGCGGCAGGATCACGGTAAAATGCGTGCCTTTGCCTTCACGGGAGTCCACCAGTATCCGGCCATGCATGTGTTCCACCAGCTGGCGGCACAGCGCCAGGCCCAGTCCGGTGCCGCCATACAGGCGGGTGGTGCCGGTATGAGCCTGGGCAAAGGGTGAGAAAATACTTTTCATCCCCTCTTCCGACATGCCGATTCCCGTGTCGACAACCTCAATCCGGACACTGCCTCCGCTCCAGCCCGTCCGTACGGTTACCGAGCCCCTGTCGGTAAACTTGATGGCGTTGGCCAGCAGGTTGTTCAGTACCTGCCGGATGCGCGTGGGGTCGCCGAGAAAACAGTCCGGCAGATCGGCTGCGGTGTCGTTAATCAGCTGGATGTGTTTGCGTTCGGCCTGCTGACGTTGCAGGGTGGTACATTCCTCGATCAGTTCCCGTACGCTGAACGGAATCACTTCCAGAGTGAGCTTGCCGGCCTCCACTTTGGAGATGTCGAGGATGTCGTTGAGCAGGCTGAGCAGATTCTCACCGGCGTTGAGTGCAATCGACAGGCGGTTACGCTGGGTCTGATCCTGTTCGCTTTCCAGCGCCAGGCCCAGCATCCCCAGCACACCGTTCAGCGGTGTCCGGATCTCGTGACTCATGCTGGCGAGAAAGCTGGCCCGGGCCCTGGCCCGGTGTACGGCATCTTCTTTCGCTTTGATCAGCGCCCGGTTGCCGCGCTGCAGGGCAGCGTTCTTCTCTGAAATTTCCCGTGTACGGTCATCGACCTCCCGCTCAAGCTGGATCGAGTAGTTTTTCATGGTGGCCTCGGCCGCCCGAAGCTGGAGAACGCTGTTTTCCATGTTCTCCAGATGCTGGTTAATGATGCCGACCATGGTACCGATCTCGTCGTGCTCATGGTTGTCCGGCACCGGCAGGCGCACCTTTTCGGGTGAGCTGGCTTTTACCTGGCTCAGGACTTTGATGACATTGAGCATCGGGCGGGTGAGAACAAAGTAGAAAATCGCAAGGAGGGCAACAGAAAGGGCGAGGCTCTTCAGCAGCCCTATAACCAGGGTGCTGGTGGCGCGCTCGAGAAACCGGATGCCGTAATGATAAGTGTCTACCGTCACCACCAGGCTGCCCAGTTGAAGGTCTGCAAGCTGCGGTACGCGCAACTCCTCCTGAAAGGTACGGTCTGGCCCGAACAGCAGGTCGCTGGCCCAGCGGTATCGCGAATCGGGGGCCCGGGCGCTGGAGGCCGCCATCGTATAACCCTCGCTGTCCACCAGCCGGGCATCAACGGTGGCCGGATGTTGCAACAAGCCGTCGAGCAGCTCTTTGGCGAGCCGCAGATCAATGTTGTAGGCAATCTGGGAGGCCGGGCTGTGGCTGGTCTCGATCAGTGCCCGCACCTCGCGCTCCATGGCGTCCCGGGCGTCAAAGTAATCCAGTGAGATCTGGATCAGGTTCAGAATGAGGCCCACCACCATGGCAACCAGAACGGTATCTCGGGTGAGCCGGTACGACAGCCGTTGCCTGAAAGTTCTGAACACGATAGTGGTGAATCCCTGACCAAGCGAAAAAAATTTGCAAAAGCGTAGCAGAATTTAGCTCGCCAGTCCGTTAACGCACCTGGCAGATTTGGCATTCACTGGATGAATTGTATGCCCGGAATGTATACTGTCGGTGAATGAAACCGGCTCCGCTATCACTGATTGAAGAGGGTACCCCATGGATATATCCCGCGTTGACCTTAACCTGCTGGTGTACCTGGATGTGTTGTTGCGGGAGCGCAACGTGACCAAAGCGGCCAATCACCTGGGGATTACCCAGCCGGCCATGAGCAACGGCCTGCGTCGGTTGAGGGATCTGTTCGGCGATCCCATTCTGGTACGCACCAGTGAGGGGATGACCGCGACCGGGCGTGCCCGGGAACTGCAGCCGTTGGTACGCAGTATCATCGCAGATATTGAGCGGGCGGTTCAGGAGAAGACGCCGTTTAATGCGGCGAAAAGCCAGCGGGTGTTCCGGATCATGGCCAGTGACTATGCCGAATCCTGCCTGATGCCCCGGGTACTGCGGCGAATTCGTCAGGAAGCCCCCCATGTAACCCTGGACGTACTGACTCCCAGTGACGTGAGTTTTCAGGATGTGGAGCAGGGCCGGCTGGACATGGCCATTAACCGGTTTGACAAGATTCCCCAGTCGTTTCACCAGAAGACCCTGTGGACCGAGTACTTTGCCTGCCTGATGAATGCAGGCAATACCATCCTCAAGCAGCCGTTTACGCTCGATACCTATCTGGAGGCCAGTCACATCTGGGTGAGCAAAACCGGCTTTGGGGTCGGGGTGGGGGTCAACCCGAAGGATGTACAGCGACTGGGCTGGGTGGATGAAGCTCTGGGCCGGATGGGAAGCAAGCGTCAGATCTCGGTTTTTACCCGCCACTATCAGGTAGCCATGCTACTGGCTGAGCAGCATGACCTGATTGCCACCCTGCCGTCCCGGGCAGCCTGGCTGCAAAAAGATAACCCCCGGCTTGTGGTCAAGGTGCCACCATTCGAAATCCCGCCATTTGAGCTGAAAATGGCCTGGAGCCCGCTGCTTCAGCACAACAGTGATCACCAGTGGTTGCGCCGGCTGATTATGGACGTGGCCGAAGAAGTGGACGAGGAGTTTGCACCCTTCGGTGCCCGCTTTGAATCACCGCAGGTATTGTTCGGGCGTCACTCAGAGCGGTAGATCCCGAAGTTCTGGCGATGGCCGTGCGGCGTCCCACATGCGCTGGAATGATTCCTCCAGACGGCGGACCCGGCCTGAGTCCGCAAACCCGGCTACGCCTTCGGCAAGGCTGAATTTGTGCCGACAGAGGAAGCCTTCGCGGTCGGCAATCATATAGGGCTGATCGTCGTTGGGGTAATCCCGGTTCACCAGCCGCAGCTCCATCCGGCTACGTAAGCGGCGCAGCAGTTCAACCAGCAGATGCCGGCGCTGCACCAACGGCCTGTCGTCGTGAATCAGCAGCCGTACGTCACTCAGGCGATGCCTGCGGGCAACGGCGGAAACCAGTTGCTCAAACCGGTGCCGGTCGTAAAACTCGTGCTCCAGCTCGGTGTCATACAGCCACAGACGTTGCTGGGCCTGGGCGGCCAGGGAGTCCGTGAGGCTGAGCATCGATGCTGCATCGGCGAAATGCCAGGGCTCCCTGTCTGCTCCCATCACTAACGGCTGTTGATGTGCCGTCGCGGCGTGGTGTGCCAGAGAAGGAGCCAGACAGCGCATGTCCAGATGTTGAATGCCGGCGTCCTCATAGGGCTCGGAGCAGATATGAAACCCGAGCCGGCCATAAAAGCCGGTGGCATGATGCTGGGCTGAAAGCCTGAGCTCCTGGAACCGGTCCGCTGATTCAGCCAGCAGATGTCGCATCAGCGCTTCACCGGCACCCTGTCCCCGGCACTCCGGAACCACTGCCATACGCCCGATATAGCCGGTTTCTTCCAGCGTGGAGAAGAGCCGGGCCGTGGCGATGGGAGTGTTGTTCTGGTCAACCGCAAGGTAATGATCGGCGATTTCGTCGCGGTCATCCCACTCGAGCTCCGGGGGCACATTCTGTTCTTCAACGAACACGCGCCGGCGGATGTCGTGAATGGCAGAGGGGGCCAGCTGCCAACTGTATTTGCGGAATCTCAGTGTCATGGTTTACCCGAAATAGATCGAGCCCTGATTGTACAGAACGGTCAGCAGGCCGAGGATCGCGGGGTCTTCACCAAACTGTGCAAGGGCCGGCATCTCGATGCTGGCGCTGGCACAGAGCAGGGGCGCGACGGGTCGGGCCTCGCCTTTGAGCAGATACTGCTCACCGTCCACAAACAGGGCGGTTTCGTGTTCCAGTTCATGATAGGCGAACCTGGAGCCTTCGTTCCAGCGCAGCTGCTGGCCTTCGGTGATGGCCCGGGCCAGGTCGCCGGCCTCTGCCGGCTCATCCGGCGGCACTACGATATCGAGGCTTTTGGGCGCGGTGGCAAACTGCCCGAACCAGAGCGCCAGGTCCCGGCGGTCACCAAGCTGAGCCCGGATCAGGGCGTCCAGCCGTTCAACGACCTCGGGACCAATGGCACCAGGGTTATTCTGTACCTGCAGGTCCGGGTCGCCGAGATGGTGAGCGGATTCTGCCTTCTGGCTCAGGTAGTCGGTAAAGCTGGTCAGAACATCATCGACCGTCGGCGCACGAAACCCGACCGACAAGGTGATGCAGTCGTCTTCTGCGATCCCATGGTGGCCCATGCCAGGCGGCAGGTAGAGCATGTCTCCGGGGGCCAGGGTAACGGTCTGCTCGCCCTGCCAGTCGCGAAGTATGCGCAGCGGTGTGCCGTCAACCTGTGGCGAGCTGGGGTCACACATACCGCCAAACGTCCAGCGGCGATGGCCGTGTGCCTGTAGCAGGAACACATCATACATATCGTAGTGGGGCCCTACGCTGCCGCCTTTGGGGGCATAACTGGCCATGATGTCGTCCAGTCGCCAGTTGGGAATAAAGCGGAAATGGTCGAGCAGGTCGGCGATCTCGGGAACCCAGTGATCCAGCCCCTGAACCAGCAGGGTCCAGTCCTGCTCCGGTAACTCGCTGAAGCGCTCCGGGCTGAAAGGCCCGTTGTGGAGCTGCCATGGCTTGCCACCATCGTTTTCGATGACGATGCGCGATTCTACCGTTGCCTCACAGGCCAGGCCGGCCAGCTCATCAGGGCTGACCGGGCAAGTAAACGCCGGCAATGCCTGACGGATAACCAGAGGCTTTTTCTGCCAGTAATCCCTCAGGAACTCAGAGGCAGTCAATCCGCCAAGCAAATCCATGGTGGTGCTCCAGACTAGAGGTTAGTGGCCTGATCGACGGCGTTGCCAATGTAATTGTCCGGCGCCAGTGCCAGCAGTTCCGCCTTGGCCTGGTCGGGAATCCGGAGGCTTTCAACAAAGCTTTTGATGACTTCGGGGGTCATGGCTTTGCCGCGGGTGAGGTCCTTGAGCTTCTCGTAAGGTTTCTCGATACCGTAGCGGCGCATCACTGTCTGAATGGGCTCGGCCAGGACTTCCCAGGCGTGGTTCAGGTCTTCGTTCAGGCGGGCCGGATTGATTTCCAGCTTGCCCAGCCCTTTGAGCGTCGCCTCGTAGGCGATCAGGCTATGGGCAAAACCGACACCCAGGTTGCGCAATACCGTCGAGTCGGTGAGGTCACGTTGCCAGCGGGAAATCGGCAGCTTGGCAGAGAGATGGCCGAGGATGGCGTTGGCGATGCCCAAGTTGCCTTCAGAGTTTTCGAAGTCGATGGGGTTCACCTTATGGGGCATGGTGGAAGAGCCCACTTCACCGGCTACGGTTTTCTGCTTGAAGTAGCCCAGAGAGATGTAGCCCCAGATATCCCGGTCCAGATCAATCAGGATGGTGTTGAAGCGTGCCACGGCATCGTAGAGCTCGGCGATGTAGTCGTGGGGCTCGATCTGGGTGGTGTATGGGTTCCAGCTCAGGCCCAGCTGTTCGATAAACTCTTTGGCGTTGGCGGCCCAGTCTACTTGCGGGTAGGCCGACAGGTGGGCGTTGTAGTTGCCCACCGCGCCGTTGATCTTGCCCAGCAGTTCTACGGACCTGATCTGGTCGAGCTGGCGGCGCAGGCGGTAAACCACGTTTGCCAGCTCTTTGCCCACCGTGGTTGGCGAGGCAGTCTGGCCGTGGGTACGGGACAGCATGGCCTGGCCGGCGTGTGCTCTGGCCAGTTCAGTCAGCTTGCCGATCACCTTTTCCATTGCCGGTAACAGGCCCTGGTCGAGCCCTTCGCGCAGCATCAGACCGTGGGAAAGGTTGTTGATGTCTTCTGAGGTGCAGGCAAAGTGAACAAACTCGGTCACGGCGTGCAGTTCCGGCACTTCCGCGATCTTTTCTTTGATCAGGTATTCAACCGCTTTGACGTCGTGGTTGGTGGTCCGCTCGATTTCCTTGATACGCTCGGCATCGGCCAGGCTGAACTCGCTCACCAGCTTGTCCAGAAACTCATTCGCCTCGGCCGAGAACGCCGGCACTTCGCTGATAGCAGGGTGGGCGGCCAGTTTTTGCAGCCAGCGGATTTCGACGGTTACCCGGTTACGGATCAGGCCGTACTCGCTGAAGATGCCGCGCAAGACGCTGACTTTGCTGCCGTAGCGACCATCAACCGGAGAAACAGCGGTGAGGGCGGAAAGTTCCATGGGTAACCTCTCAGTTCATTAAAGAAAAATCGGATCAGGCAAATCGGAAGACGCCAATGATACCTCAGCAGACGCCGTGAATCAGCGCAGAAGTTCCCGGGCATGCCGGATTATCCGGGTACGCCTGAAGATCAGTTGCCAACGGTGTCCGCCGCACTGGCGCCAGAGCACCGCCGAGCGAATACCGGCAAGAAGCAGGGCGCGTACCTTGTGCTGGTTGTCTTCTTGCTGAAGAATCGCGGGCTGGCCGCTGACCTGGATACGCGGGCCCAGCGTGCTGATGGTGTCGCTGTACACAGAAGCGAGATTGTTCAGCAGGTTACTGTGGCTGTAACCGAAATGGCTGGCGGTATGGCGGGCCTGCTCGATACGGTTTGCGAGCACATCCAGGACCTCGCCCTTGCGTTTGAGCTTGGATTCCAGCAGAAGCAGGTTCAGAACATAGCGCAGGACCTCGGCGTCTTGCGGCTGGCTCTGCTCGGCAAAGACTGTCGCGAGTGTCTCCAGACCATAGCGGATGTCGGAGAGTTCGCCGCCGTATACGTCCAGAGTTGTCTCAGGACTGGTGGCAAACAGCGAACGGATACAGGTCTCCAGCGGGGCCTGATCACAGTAACCGGTGTAGGCTACCTCCCGCACCAGGGCTGAGGCCTGAAAAATTCCGGCCAGTGCCAGAGTCTGATCGTGAAGGGTCCTGCTCATACTGATGCTTCCATAGCCAGGCGCGCAGGCAGGGCTTCGTCGTCGCGCCAGGTCTCTTCAATCACGCCGCCGCCAAGACAGACCTCCCCCAGATAGAACACTACGGACTGGCCGGGAGTGACGGCGCGCTGGCTTTCATCAAACACCACCTTTACGCCGCCGTCGATGACGGTGACTTCGCAATCCTGGTCGGGCTGGCGGTAACGGGTTTTGGCCTTGCAGCGGAACCGCCGGGCCGGGGGCTCGCCCGCCACCCAGTCAACCGGGCCTGAGACCAGTCCCCGGGCGAACAGCAGCGGGTGGTTTTTGCCCTGTACGGCAATCAATACGTTCCGGGTAAGGTCTTTTTCAGCCACATACCAGGGCTCATCGCCAAACTCTGCCAGGCCACCGATGCCCAGACCCTGGCGCTGACCAATGGTGTGATACATCAGGCCCTGATGCTTGCCGATAACGGTGCCGTCGGGGGTTTCGATGTTACCAGGCTGGGCCGGCAGGTACTGCTTGAGAAAGTCCGTAAACTTGCGTTCGCCAATAAAACAGATGCCTGTGGAGTCTTTTTTATCGTGGGTGATAAATCCCTGCTCCTGGGCAATACGCCGGACCTCGGGTTTTTCGAGCTCGCCAACCGGGAACAGGGTGCGGGCTATGCGCGCGCCCGATACGGCGTGGAGGAAGTAGCTCTGGTCTTTGTTCGGGTCCAGGCCCTTAAGCAGCTCTGCTTTATCAGGGTCACCCTGTACGGGGCGCCGGCGGGTGTAATGGCCGGTGGCAATATAATCGGCACCCAGCGTGACCGCATAATCCAGAAAGGCCCGGAATTTAACTTCCTTGTTGCACAGGATGTCGGGGTTGGGCGTGCGCCCGGCGCTGTACTCTGACAGGAAATGCTCAAACACCCGATCCCAGTACTCGGCGGCAAAGCTTGCGGTATGCAGTTTGATCCCAATGGCATCGGCCACGGCCTGGGCATCGGCAAGATCGGTCATGGCGGTGCAGTATTCTGTACCGTCGTCCTCGTCCCAGTTCTTCATGAACAGACCTTCCACCTGGTAACCCTGTTGCTGCAGGAGCCAGGCGGCCACCGACGAGTCCACGCCGCCGGACATGCCAACGATAACACGGGTGTTTTCAGGGGTTCTGGAGTCGGTGGTCTGGGTCATGGGCCTTCAGGAATCCGGGGTAACGGGTTAAACCGGCGATTTTACCACCTTGCGCCGGTTACGTCTGTTCGTCGACGACGACATCCAGCGGAAATCGCCGCCCGTTTCGGTAATCCTCGATGCATTGGAGCACCAGCGGACTGCGGAGCCGGTCGCCCAGGCGGTGAATCTCATCCAGAGTCAGCCAGTGCGCCGCAATAATACCGGTATCGAGCTCAGAGGTGAGTTGCCTGATCGGGCGCCCGGCGTAACAGAAGCGATAGTAGGTGACGCCGTTAGCGGGTGCCTGATAGGTATAAACCCCCAGAAAATACTGGGGCTCGACCTGCCAGCCGGTCTCTTCAAGGGTTTCCCGGCGCACGGCATCGAGGATCGCTTCGCCTTCCTCGATATGCCCGGCAGGCTGATTGAAAACAATTTCGCCGTGGCTGGACTCTTCAACCAGCAGGAAGCGGCCCTGCTGGTCCTCTGCGATCACCGCAACGGTTGCGTGGGGTTTCCAGGTCATGTTCGGCGGGGCCTCCTGTGCCGTTGAGGATGCCCCGGGCCAGGCTTTCGGGGGCCGGGTTTGCCGGTCCCGGGTGCCCGGGGCAGGTGAATGGTTTCGGTACGGAACTGGCCGGGTTGCAGTCCGTCCAGAGTCCAGTTGCCGATCCGGTAGCGGATCAGCCGTAGCGTAGGATAACCCACGGCGGCCGTCATGCGCCGCACCTGTCGGTTTCGACCTTCGGTAATGGTGAGTTCCACCCAGCTGGTGGGGACTGACTGGCGATACCGGACCGGGGGTGTCCGCTCCCAGAGCTCCGGCGCTGACAGGCGCCGGGCGACGGCCGGGCGGGTGGGGCCGTCTTTAAGGTTCACGCCCTGGGCGAGTTGCGCCAGAGAACGGTCGGGGATGTCCCCCTCGACCTGGGCCCAGTAGGTTTTTGGCATTTTGGCGTCAGGGGAGGCAATACGGTGTTGAAGGGCGCCCTCGTTGGTCAGCAACAACAAGCCTTCGGAATCGTAATCCAGGCGCCCGGCGGGATAGAAACCGGGGTGGTCAAGCCATTGGGCGAGCGTAGCCCGCGGCTCGCCCGCCCGGTCATCGGTAAACTGACTCAGCACCTGGTACGGCTTGTTGAACAGGATCAGGTTGGCCATTTACAGGTTCCTTGGGTTGGTGCACGGGAGCGCCAAGCCTAAAGTAATCAGAACCATGTAAAAAGCGCAAAGTAGGAGGACCTGCCCACGCACCGGCAGGAACCATGCTGTCTTCCTGGCATGCCGTCGTCAGGCGTTGACCGCCCTCGGTGGATAACCGGACTGGTTTGACGCGTTGCTATCGTTCGCCTTGTCCTGTTTCTCCGGTTTCACTCCGGCGGGAACAGCATCGGGAACAATATTGACAGCATGAACGCCTTTATCGGCCGGCTTCTTATCAAAGGTGACGGCCTGGCCAGCTTTCAGGGTTTTGTACCCCTCCATCTGTACCGAAGAGAAGTGAGCGAACAGATCGTCACTGCAGCCGTCCTCAATAATAAAACCGTATCCCTTGGCGTTGTTGAACCACTTGACTTTGCCCCTTGGCATAATGAACTCCCTTGTTCCTGATCTGTCTTATTATTGGTTGGTACGTTGTGCTTGTGATGTGTCTGGTTACATATATCGCGATCGAATTTACAATATTTAACAGTGATGGGTAACTTTCGGCCAATATGGGCTCTGAGTCAAGCGTTTGAGGGGAAGCGGGTGAGTGGTTGAAGCCGGTCTGGAAGCTGTATCATAGGAGCGATGCTAATTAACGCACGTTTGCTTCGTTCCCGGCTTGAAATGCGGTGACCGGGCAACCACATTCATTCGGTAAACCGACAAACCGGTAATCAGGATCATGCGGACAATTGAGAATTCTCTACTAGTATTCAATCAAGGGGAGGATGAAGAGCGCAGGTACTCAGAGGGGGTGAGTGTTGCGCCGGAAAAGCCTGCTCTTAAACGTCCTGCCCGGTATCGGGTAGTGTTGCTGAACGATGACTACACCCCGATGGATTTTGTGGTGGAAGTGTTGATGAGGTTCTTCGGGATGAACGAGGAAAAGGCGACGCAGGTGATGCTGCTCGTCCATACGCAGGGAAAAGCCGTATGTGGGGTATATACCCGTGACATCGCAGAAACGAAGGCAGCGCAGGTGAACCAGTATTCTTCGGAATGTGAGCATCCGCTCCTTTGTGAGATTGAACGTGCGGACTGATAGACGGCGGAGTGGCCCATGCTGAGTAAAGATCTTGAGATTACGCTGAATACGGCCTTCAGGAATGCCCGCGAAAAGCGTCATGAATTCATGACGGTGGAGCATTTGCTGCTGGCCCTTCTCGACAACGAATCGGCGGTGGGCGTTCTTAAGGCCTGTGGCGCAGACCTCCAGCGGCTTGAGGAAGAGCTGGTCGATTTTGTGGATTCAACCACCCCCCTGATCCCGACCACCGACACCGAGCGTGAAACCCAGCCCACTCTTGGTTTCCAGAGGGTGTTGCAGCGCGCGGTTTTCCATGTGCAGTCATCCGGCAAAAAAGAGGTTACGGGTGCCAACGTGCTGGTGGCAATCTTCAGTGAGCAGGAAAGCCAGGCGGTGTACGTACTTAAGAAACAGAACATTGCCCGGATTGACGTCGTGAACTTCGTCTCCCACGGCATTTCCCGCGTACCGGGTGCCGATGGGCCAGACAGTCCGGAAGGCCCTCTGGAGGAGGCCGGCGAAGAAGGCGTTCAGTCACGCCCGCTGGATAACTATGCCACCAACCTGAACGAGCAGGCCCGTCAGGGCAGGATTGACCCTCTGATCGGACGGGAGCATGAAGTTGAGCGGGTGGTTCAGATTCTGGTGCGGCGTCGCAAGAATAACCCGCTGCTGGTGGGCGAGGCTGGCGTGGGCAAGACCGCCATTGCTGAGGGTCTGGCCAGGCGGATTGTTGACGGTCAGGTCCCGGAGATCATCTCAGACGCGGTGGTTTACTCCCTGGATATGGGTGCTCTGCTGGCAGGCACCAAATATCGCGGTGATTTCGAGAAGCGCCTGAAAGGGCTGTTGAGCGATCTGAAAAAGCAGGAACACGCGATCCTGTTTATTGACGAAATCCATACCATTATCGGTGCCGGGTCGGCTTCTGGTGGTGTGATGGATGCCTCCAATCTGCTCAAGCCTATGCTGAGCTCCGGGGAGCTGCGCTGCATTGGCTCCACAACCTATCAGGAATTCCGGGGTATCTTTGAAAAAGACAGTGCGCTTGCCCGCCGGTTCCAGAAGATTGATATAAATGAACCGAGCGTTGAGGATACCTACCAGATCCTGAAGGGTCTGAAGCCGAGTTTCGAAAAACACCACGACCTCACCTACACCGATCAGGCGCTGCGTGTGGCCGCCGAACTGGCCGACCGCTACATTACGGATCGCCACCTGCCGGACAAGGCCATCGACGTGATTGATGAGGCCGGCGCACGGCAACGCCTGCAGTCTGAGGACAAGCGCAAGAAAACCATCGACGTGACCGAGATCGAAGACGTGGTGGCCAATATCGCACGGATTCCGCCCAAGAACGTGTCCACCAGTGATAAGGATCTGCTGCGTAACCTCGAGCGGGATCTCAAGATGGTGGTGTTTGGCCAGGATCGGGCGATCGAGTCTCTGGCGACGGCCATCAAACTGGCCCGGGCCGGCCTGAAATCACCGGAAAAACCGGACGGTGCCTTCCTGTTTGCCGGCCCCACCGGGGTGGGTAAAACAGAGGTTACCAAACAGTTGGCGAAGGTCCTGGGTATCGAGCTGGTGCGCTTTGACATGTCTGAGTACATGGAGAGGCATACCGTGTCCAGGCTGATCGGCGCACCCCCTGGGTACGTCGGCTACGATCAGGGCGGGTTGCTGACCGAAGCGGTCAATAAACATCCGCACTGCGTGCTTCTGCTGGACGAGATCGAGAAAGCACACCCGGAAGTCTTCAACATCCTGTTGCAGGTTATGGATCACGGCACTTTGACGGACAACAACGGCCGCAAAGCCGATTTCCGCCATGTGATCCTGGTGATGACCACCAACGCCGGTGCCGAAAGTATGGCACGCCGGTCTATTGGCTTCAGCGAACAGGACCACAGCACCGACGGCATGGAGATAATAACCAAAACCTTCACGCCGGAGTTCCGCAACCGGCTGGATGCCATTATCCAGTTTGGTGATCTGCAGCGGGCCACCATCACCCACGTAGTCGACAAGTTCCTGACCGAACTCCAGGCGCAGCTGGACGAGAAGCACGTGGTGCTGCATGTCGACGAAGACGCCAAAGCCTGGCTTGCCGACAGGGGTTACGATGTAACCATGGGGGCAAGGCCCATGGCGCGGTTGATTCAGGACAAGATCAAGCGGCCACTGGCCGAACAGATCCTGTTCGGAAGCCTGTCAGAGAAAGGCGGGGATGTGTTTGTTCATCTCAAAGACGACGACCTGGTGTTCGAGTACGAAAACGAGCCGGCGGAAGCCGTCTGAACGCAACAAAAAAGCCCCGCCTGTGCGGGGCTTTTCAGATGTCGCGGAGCAGATTAACGGGCGCGGTAAACGATGCGGCCTTTGCTCAGGTCGTAAGGAGTCAGCTCGACCTTAACCTTGTCTCCGGTCAGGATGCGAATGTAGTTTTTACGCATTTTTCCTGAGATATGAGCCGTGACAACGTGGCCGTTGGACAGCTCTACGCGGAACATGGTGTTGGGAAGGGTGTCAATAATAACGCCTTCCATTTCAATGACATCTGATTTCGCCATTCAGTAGAAACCTCGTTAAGAATACTTTTCGGTGATTTTAAATTGCGCAATTCTGCCTGAATTCTTGCCGTTTGGCAAAGTTCACGGGCCTTGCAGTTCACGCCAGTGTCCGTCTTTGAGTACTTCGATCGGTTTAAAGCGCGTTTTATAGTTCATTTTCCGGCATTCCTGAATCCAGTAGCCCAGATACAGGTGGGGCAGATTACGGCGCCGGGCTTCTTCGATCTGCCAAAGGACCGCAAAGGTACCCAGGCTGCGGTCCTCCAGATCCGGCGCAAACATGGTGTAGATGGCCGACAGCCCGTCGTCCAGCATATCGATCGCGGCCAGCCCCGCCAGCTCTCCGTTCAGGGAGATTTCCAGGAAGCAGGACTCGGTCGCACCCTCCACCAGGAAGGATGTGAACTGCTCTCGGGAGGGCGGATACATGTCGCCATCCTGATGCCGTTCCTCAATGTAATGAGCATAAAGCTGGTAATAACGTTCGCTGAACACCGCCGGCAGCAGCCGGCATTCAAGATCCTGATTTTTACGCCAGACTCGTCGCTGGTTTCTGTCTGGCTGAAACTGATCAACATTCAGCCGCACCGGTATACAGGCCTGACACTCATCGCAATGCGGGCGGTAGTAGTGGGAACCACTACGACGAAAGCCCAGAGCCGTGAGCTGACTGTAGAGTTTCTTGTCGACCCGGGCACGAGGGTCAACAAACATCGTGGTAGCTTCACGATCGTCCAGATAACTGCAGTCGTGGGGAGGAGTCGCGAAGAATACCAGCGTTCTGAGATTACTCATTCATACCTCCGGCCCGGGCCAGCGCCAATTGAAAGCCCAGTCATCCTGTTCCGGTTCCTGATCTGCGTATGTTCTGAGTATAGATAAAAATTCCGCTCTGGGGATGGTGCGTGCGCCCATGCTTAACAGATGGTCGCTGGCAACCTGACAGTCGATGATGTGGTAGCCCCACAGCGTGAGCTGCCGGGCCAGGTGCACCATCAGTACTTTCGAGGCGTTGGTCTCCAGTGAGAACATCGATTCGCCGAAAAAACAGCGCCCGAGGGCGATACCGTACATCCCGCCTGCCAGCACCCCCTGGGCATTCCAGACTTCAAGAGAGTGGGCGACGCCGTAGCGGTGCAGGTCGGTATAGGCGCTGATCATTTCCGGGGTAATCCAGGTGCCCTCGGCCCGGGTAGAGGCGCACAGGCGAATCACCCGGCTGAAACACTGATCAGCGGTTACCGTGAAACGGTGCTGATTGAGCGTGCGGTGCAGGCTCCGGGAAACATGGACCTCCTGGGGGAACAGAACGCAGCGGGGGTCCGGTGACCACCAGAGTATGGGCTGGTCGTCACTGAACCAGGGGAAAATTCCGCTGCGGTACGCAAGCAAGAGCCGGCGGCGGGACAGATCGCCACCCACCGCCAGCAGGCCGTCCGGATCCTCAAGCGCGTCATCGGCCGGAGGAAACCATAGGGTCTCCGGCTCGAGCCAGGGTAGGGAGGACATCAGGTGCCGGCCAGATCAGCCCTGCTGATCCAGGAACTTCTCGGCATCCAGGGCTGCCATGCAGCCGAAGCCGGCCGAGGTTACGGCCTGACGGTACACATGGTCGGCGACATCACCGGCCGCAAATACCCCGGGGATGCTGGACTGAGTCGCCATACCGTTCAGCCCGGACTGGATACGGATATAGCCGTTTTCCATGTCGAGCTGGCCCTCGAACAGGTCGGTATTGGGTTTGTGGCCGATGGCGATGAAGACGCCGGCCAGGTCGATGTCCTGGGTGTTGCCGTCTTCGGTGCTTCTGATGCGCATGCCTGTGACCCCGGTACCATCGCCGAGGACTTCGTCCAGGGTGTGGTTCCAGAGGATCCTGACGTTGCCGTTAGCCGCTTTCTCGAACAGCTTGTCCTGGAGAATCTTTTCTGAGCGCAGCTTGTCGCGCCGGTGAACGAGAATAACCTCGTCGGCGATGTTGGACAGGTAGAGGGCTTCCTCAACGGCAGTGTTGCCGCCCCCGATCACGGCGACCCGCTGCTTGCGATAGAAAAAACCATCACAGGTGGCACACGCTGATACGCCCTGGCCTTTGAACTTCTCTTCGGACTCCAGCCCGAGATACATGGCAGAGGCGCCGGTGGCAATGATCAGCGCGTCACAGGTGTACTCGCCACTGTCGCCTTTCAGGCGGAAGGGGCGGTTGCGCAGGTCGGCTTCGTTGATGGTGTCGTACACGATGTTGGTGTCAAAGCGCTCAGCATGTTTCTGCATGCGCTGCATCAGTTCCGGGCCCTGCACACCGTCGTTATCGCCGGGCCAGTTGTCCACATCGGTGGTTGTGGTGAGCTGTCCACCCACTTCAATACCGGTAATCAGAGTCGGGTTCAGGTTGGCGCGGGCAGCATACACAGCAGCCGTGTAGCCGGCGGGGCCGGAACCAAGAATGATCAGTCGGGAGTGTTGTGTTTCGCTCATGGGAATCTCGCTGGTGAGTGGTATTAGTCAGAATGTATGAGGTCGGGGCCGGATTATTCAAGTACTGAAACTGTGGTCAGTAGCTGCCGTACCCGCTCTTTGCTCTTGCCTGATTCTCCCTGTTCCAGGCGGTGCTCCGCTACTGCGGGAAATACCGCCTGTACGTCATCGGGCAACACATGCTCCCGGCCTGCCATCAGGGCCCAGGCTTTCGCGGCCCGTAACAGGCCCAGGCCGGCCCGGGGCGAAAGCCCGTAAAGCACGCCCGGCATGCGCCGGCTTTGTTCCAGCAAACGCTGGAGGTAATCCAGAAGGGCGGGGCTGGCCCGGACCTGCTCAACCGCGGCCTGTGCCGTCTCGAGATCATGCTGCGGCAGGAGTGCCTGCAGCCGGTCGGTAAGTGCCCGGCGGTCCTCGCCTTCGAGTAGCTCGCGCTCCGCTTTCGGGTCCGGGTAGCCTAGCTGTAATCGCATGAGAAAACGGTCCAGCTGGGACTCTGGCAGCGGGAAGGTGCCCCCCTGTTCGATCGGGTTCTGGGTGGCGATCACAAAAAACGGTGAGGGTAGTGGCCGGGTTTCACCCTCAATCGACACCTGGCGCTCTTCCATGGCTTCGAGCAAGGCACTTTGGGTGCGTGGCGAGGCACGGTTGATTTCATCCGCCAGAACCACCTGGGCAAAAATGGGGCCCGGGTGGAACAGCAGGCTGCCTGCCTGGCGATCGTACATCGAGTAACCCAGTACATCCGCCGGCAGAAGGTCGTTGGTGAACTGGATGCGTTGATAACTCAGCCCCATGATTCGCGCCAGCGCATGAGAGAGCGTGGTCTTGCCCATGCCCGGAATATCTTCAATCAGGAGGTGGCCCCGGGCAAGCAGGCAACAGATTGCCAGGCGAACCTGCCGGTCTTTCCCCAGCAGAATCCCGTTCAGCTCGCCTGCTACCTGGTCTATTTGGTGTTTCATCAGATCCCTTAGTCCCGCACCCGTTTGAGAATATCCTCATAAGCATCAATCCGGCGATCCCGGAGGTACGGCCAGATACGGCGGACGGATTCGGTGCGGTTACGGTCCAGAGTAGCGCTGATCACGCATTCGCTCTGGTCATCAGCCCGGGCCAGAAATTCACCCTGAGGGCCGCAAATAAAACTGTTGCCCCAGAACCGGACACCGCTGGTCTGGCCGGACGGGTCCGGTTCGGTTCCAACCCGGTTAGGCGCAATCACCGGGAGGTTATTGGCAATGGCATGGCCGCGTTGTACGGTCACCCAGGCGTCCAGCTGGCGGGTCTGTTCGTCGGCCGTATCGGTAATGTCCCAGCCGATGGCGGTGGGGTAGATCAGGATCTCGGCACCAGCCAGTGCCATCAGGCGGGCTGCTTCCGGATACCACTGGTCCCAGCAGATCAGCACCCCCAGTTTACCGATTGAGGTTGTGATTGGTGTAAACCCGCCGTCACCGTTGTTGAACCGCGCATCACCGGGGGTAAAGTAGAACTTTTCGTAGAAGCCCGGGTCGTCGGGGATGTGCATCTTGCGGTAAATTCCCGCCTGGCTTCCGTCGGTATCAAACACCACACAGGTATTGTGGTACACGCCGTTCATCCGGCGCTCGAAGATCGAGCCAACCAGAACAATTTCCAGCTCCCGGGCCAGCCCGGCCAGACGGTTGCTGGTGGGGCCGGGGATCGGCTCCGCCAGCTCAAACACGTCGGTGTCTTCGGTCTGGCAAAAGTAGGAGGTGGCGTGGAGCTCTTGCAGAACAATCAGTTGTGCTCCATCCCCGGCGGCGGTCCGGATCAGTCTCTCTGACGTGGCCAGGCTGGCAGGTTTGTCGTTGCTGCCCTTTTGCTGGATGGCGGCAATTTTCAGCTGGTTCATAGCGTAACAACTCCGGCCGGGAGCTGCATGGTCACACAGTGCAGGCTGCCATGCTGCTGGATCAGGGGGCGACAATAAATCGGGATGATTTCCCGGTCGGGGAAAATCCCGCCAAGAATGCGGATGGCATCCCGGTCCTGGGGCAGGTCGTATACCGGCAGGAGCACCGCCTTGTTGATGATCAGGAAGTTGGCGTAGGTGGCGGGCAAACGTTCGCCGTCGTCACCATAGACTGCGTCTGGCCAGGGCAGGGCGGTCAGCCGGTACGGGCGGCCATCGGCTTGCTGAAACTCCTGTAGTTCTTCTTCCATGGCTGCCAGCGCGCTGTAGTGTTCATCAGCTACGTCCGGGCAGGCCACATAGCAGATATGGTCCGGGGCGCAAAAGCGGGCGAGAGTGTCGATATGACTGTCGGTATCGTCGCCGGCAAGGTAGCCGTGATTGAGCCAGAGTATGCGTTCGGCTCCCAGCAACTCCGATAACTGCTGTTCGATGCCGCCGCGGTCCAGCTCCGGGTTGCGGGTGGGCGTCAGCAGACACTCGCTGGTGGCCAGAATGGTACCCTGGCCATCGGATTCGATAGAACCGCCCTCAAGCACCAGACCGACGGACTGCATGGGCGTTGTGCCGAATGCTCCCGCATTGGACAGATGCTGGTTCAGGGCGTTGTCTTTTTCCCACGGAAATTTGCCACCCCAGGCGTTAAAGCTGAAATCCAGAAGCAGCGGGCCTTTGTCTCCGGTCACGGTAACCGGGCCATGGTCCCGGGCCCAGGTATCATTGGCTGGCGCCGGCACGGTAATGACCCGCCCCGGGAGGCCGTTGTCCTCGGCGTACTGGTTCAGCTCCCGGTCCAGTTTCTGCAGCCGGGCCACAAACTCACAGCTGATTACCAGGTGCTGAAACCTGAGCACTGCCCGCGCGATGTCGATAAACACCCGCTCTGCATCGGCCAGTATCGGGGCCCAGTCGGTCCCGGGGTGCGGCCAGGTCAACAAGACTGCGCTCTGGGGTTCCCATTCCGCAGGCAACACTTTTCTGGAAGTCACGGTTATCTGCCACCCTGATTGCGAAAAAGCGGTTATTCTATCTGACTATTTGCCGTTACGCTTGATCACCGCGTGAATCACCCGGTTATGTTCCAGGTAAACGACAAACTCGGGGTAGTGCCATTGGGTAATTGCCGGGTCGCCTACCGGACCACGGATCTCCTGGGGTGAGCCCCAGCGTTCGCGTACGGTTTTGCCGGCCAGGCCTGTGCCCGGGAGTTTGACCGAGCTGCGATCTGCCTGGCTGCCTACCGGAACGATAACTGTCTCGGCCCGGGCTGTGGGCACGGCGGCAACGGCGAGGGCGGCCGCGAGCGTGAATGTGGTGATCAGGTTCCGTTTTGTGTGCATCAGAGGTCTCCACTGCTGCCTGATGTCGGGATAAGGTGTCAAAAGCGTAATATCCCGAAAATACTAACAAAAGTCAGTAGGTTTTCGGCAATTTATACGGTTTGCCAGGGATTTTCAGCGATAGTGTGACATTCAGCCGGTGCCCTGCGGCGCCGGACAGGTGTGGATTGTTACCGGCCGGTCAGTTGCAACCCTTTTTGATACAGGGCGATAATGCGCGCCGGCAACACTTCCCCAGACAGTGGCGACAGGCACCTCTAATGTTCAGACCTTTATCGTTTTATATAGGCCTGCGATACACGGCCGCCAAACGGCGCAATCATTTTATCTCGTTTATTTCGCTTACCTCCATGATCGGACTGATGCTGGGGGTAGCGGTGCTGATCATCGTGCTCTCGGTCATGAACGGCTTTGACCGGGAGCTCAAGCAGCGGATCCTGGGCATGGTACCCCATGCCACCATTCAAAGTGCCAACGGGCCACTGGCAGACTGGCGGCAGATAGACCAGAGGGCAGAGGAACACCCACGGGTACTGGCGGCCGCGCCGTTCATCCAGGGCCAGGGTATGGTCACCGGCGGGGGCAATGTCCGTGGTGTCATGCTCAACGGTGTCCTGCCGGAAGAAGAAGCTTCCGTGTCAATTATCGAGAATCATTTCATTGAAGGCGGGCTGGACGATCTGAGACCCGGCGAGTTCGGGATTATCGTCGGCCGGCTAATGGCTAACAGTCTGCGTCTTACCGTGGGTGACAAGCTCACGGTGGTGCTGCCAGAAGCATCGGTTACGCCCGCGGGGGTTCTGCCAAGGCTCAAGCGGTTCACCGTCAAGGGCATTTTCAGTGTGGGGGCGGAGCTGGACGGCAACTATGCGCTGATTCATCTGGATGACGCCGCGCGCCTGATGCGCACCGGCGGCAAGGCAGAAGGCATTCGCCTGCTGGTAGACGACCTGTTTGCGGCGCCGAAGGTGGTTAATGAGGTGGCGCAGGAACTGGGCGGTCGTTTCTATGTCTCCGACTGGACACGGACCCACGGCAATCTTTTCCAGGCGATCCGTATGGAGAAGACCATGATTGGCTTGTTGCTGATGTTTATCGTGGCGGTAGCCGCTTTCAACATCGTGTCGACGCTGGTGATGGTGGTGACCGACAAGACCGCGGACATCGCGATCCTCCGTACCATGGGTGCCACGCCAGGCCGGATCATGCGGATTTTCATTATCCAGGGCGCCATTATCGGCGTTTTCGGCACCCTGGTGGGTACCGCACTGGGAGTGTTGGGGGCATTGAATATCAGTGATCTTATTGCCTGGCTGGAGGCGGTAATGGGGCATCAGTTCCTTAGCGCGGATGTGTATTTCATCAGTTACCTGCCGTCTCAGCTGCAGTGGGAAGACGTGTTCATCATCAGCGGTTCAGGGTTTGTAATGAGCCTGCTGGCAACGATTTACCCGGCGTGGCGAGCTTCGCGGGTCGAACCAGCGGAGGCTCTGCGCTATGAGTGATGAAAACATCCGGAAAGGGGGCGACACCCTGGTCATCGACTGCCAGAAAGTGACCCGCACCTACAATCAGGGCCCGGAAGTCCTGACCATATTTTCCGACATTTCGCTGGAGGTACACCCTGGCGAAACGGTTGCCATCGTCGGCAGCAGTGGCGCCGGTAAAACCACTCTGCTGAACCTCCTGGGCGGCCTCGACAAGCCGTCCTCGGGGCGGATCGAAATCTGCGGACAGGACATTCATCGCCTGTCAGAAGCCGGCCGTGCGCGGTTTCGTAATCGGCATCTGGGTTTTGTTTACCAGTTTCACCACCTGTTGCCGGAGTTCACCGCATTGGAGAACGTGATGATGCCCCGGGTACTGGGCGGAATGTCTCCGGCCGGAGCCCGGCCAGAAGCAGAGGCGTTGCTGGCGCGGGTGGGGCTGGCCGACCGGCTCAGGCACAAACCCGGCGAACTGTCCGGAGGCGAACGCCAGCGGGTAGCGATTGCCCGGGCTCTGGTGAACGAGCCGGATTGCGTGCTGATGGATGAACCCACGGGCAACCTCGACCAGCATACCGGTGAGGGCGTCCGGGCGCTGATTGAAGATCTGCGGGATCAGTCAGGCACAGCGTTTATCATGGTAACCCATGATATGACGATGGCCCGGAGTCTTGGGCGTGTTTTGCGGCTTGAGCAGGGGGAGCTGGTTCAGGAAGGCTGATTGCCACGAGGCTGGCTGGTTTTTCTGACGGTTCGGCGTTGTCGCCAGTCTGCCCGCACCTTTCGGCGCCAGAGATACTGAATGCCCAGGTAAGCCAGGCAGGCGCAGGTGGTTGCGACAATCACCGAGCCCAGGTAAAGCGGGATACCGATGTCGACCAGCCGGTTGCTGATCCAATGCCAGGACAGCTCGAACTCGAACGCCAGCAGGGGCCGGTCGAGCAGCCAGGCCCCCACTTTATAATTGAAGTAGAAAATAGGTGGCATGGTCAGCGGGTTGCTGATCCACACCAGGGCCACCGACAACGGCAGGTTGGCGTTCATCCAGATGGCGCATAACGCGGCGACCAGCATCTGGAACGGCATTGGAATAAAACAGATCCAGACGCCCACCAGGAACGCCCGGGTAACCCCGTGCCGGTTGATATGCCAAAGGTTGGGTTCCTGTAGGATATCGCCCAGGAAGTGGAGAGACTGGATGTCCCGCACTTTTTCCGGAGAGGGCAAATATCGCTTGATGAACTTCTTCGGCATTGGAAGTTCGGCCTGCTGATTGAATGTTGAATACCGCTGACACAGGGAGAGTGTCAGTTTCGCCATTGGAGGACAAGGAATGTCCGGACAACTACCTAGCAATCCTGAGTTTGTTGGCCCCGGGCCTGCCATACCGTTTCTTCTCGCCTTCTCTGGCGGCGTTATCTTACTTTATTCGCTGGGGCCGTTACCACCTTACCAGTACCTGGCCGCGGGCGGTGGCTTATCTGTCTTGCTGGCCAGGTGTTGCCGGAGTCGGGTTGGCCGGCGACTGCTCCGGCTACTGGCGGTTATGTTGCTTGGGATGACCTGGGCCGCCTGGCAAGCCGAATCGAGACTCAAACACCAGTTACCCTCAGGCCTGGAAGGGGACAAACTGAAGGTTTCCGGATACGTCTGCAGCCTGCCGCAACCCGGGAGCTTTGACAGCCTGCGCTTCGATTTCTGCGTGCAGCGCTGGCACGGGCTGTCCGGCCACGCCGAGACTGCCACCTTGCCGGAGACCCTGCGTTTGTCCTGGTATGGCCGCAAAGGCCAGAGCCTGCCGGGGCACCGGCTGCAGCTGGAAGTGGTACTTAAGCGCCCCCATGGAAGCCTCAACAGCTCGGGTTTCCGTTACGAAACCTGGTTGTACCGCCACGGCTTCGGGGCAACCGGCAGCGTCCGGCAGGTTACGGCAGACCTGAGCAACCCGTGTGCTCTGGCGTGCCAGTACCGGTGCTGGCACCTCCGGGTTGCAGATACAATTGAGGACTGGTTTGGCGAGGCCCGGCAGTTTCCCCTGATTGCTTCTCTGCTGATTGGCAATCGGGCGCACCTGGAGCCAGATCACTGGGACACCCTGAAGGCCACGGGTACCATCCATCTGGTGGCGATCTCGGGCCTGCATCTCGGGCTGGTGGCGGTGGGAGTCGGCGGGCTTGCCCGCAAACTGGTGTTGCTGCTTCCGCCCGGGTTGCTCACCGGCCAGCAAAGGCGGGTGGTGGTGTTTGGTCTGGTGGCTCTCGCCAGTCTGGTCTATGCGCTCCTGGCCGGCTTTACGGTGCCCACCCGCAGAGCCCTGGTGATGGTGCTGGCCGGTGGCTGGTTCCTGCTGGCGGCACGCCAGAGCAGTATCTGGTCGCCGTATGTGTTAGCGCTGGCCCTGGTATTGGCGCTTGATCCATTCGCGCCGCTGGATCAGGGGTTCTGGCTCTCGTTTGGGGCTGTGGCGGTACTGTTGCTGGTGTTTGGCGGCCTGATACGGGGTCCGGGCTGGTTGCCGGGGCTGGTTTATGCCCAGTTTGCGGTGTTTGCCGGGCTTTGGCCGATTCTTGATCAGTTTGGCCAGGTTCAGCCGGTTGCCGGTTTGCTGGCAAACCTGCTGGCCATTCCCTGGGTTTCCTTCGTCGTGATGCCGGTTTTGCTGCTGGGCGCGGCCCTGGCGCTGATCAGTGGGGGCGTGCTGTCCGGGCCGGGGTCGATGGTTATGGACGGGGTGCTGACCTGCCTGATCCGTGGGCTGGAATGGATCCAGAGCCTCTCTGTCCCTGACCTGCCAGCGGGCAATGTCGTGGGTTACGGCGTTGTTGCCCTGATCGCTCTGCTGGTGCTGCGCATGCCGCTGCCCGGTTATCGGCGCTGGGTCCTGCTGGTGGCCGGTTGCTGGCTGCTGGCACTGGTTACTCGCCCGGCGGGTGAGAATTCCCGGCTGGAAGTGCCGGAGATCCGGGTGCTTGATGTCGGGCAGGGTCTGTCGGTTCTGGTAAGAGCCGGCAACAAGGTGTTGATTTATGACACCGGCCCGGAGATAGCGGGTGTGTTCTCCGCGGTTGACTCTGTGTTGCTGCCGGAGCTCCGGTCGCTTGGGATTGAGCAGATTGATCATCTGGTGCTTAGCCATGCCGATAACGACCACTCCGGAGGTCTGGCGCTGTTGCTGGAGCGGATTCCGGTCCTGAAAATCACCAGTGGTGAGCCGGGCGTGCTTACCCGACGTATCGGAGCCGGCAGAACCATAGCGGGTTGCGATCCGGAGACCCTGCGCTGGGACGCACTGACGTTTCAGTTCTGGCAAGCGCCGACACCGGGGCTTGAAGGGAATGACGCCTCCTGTGTGCTTCGGCTTGTGCATGAGGAAACCGGTGCAGACATCTGGCTCACCGGTGATATCAGCCGGCGTATCGAGGAGTGGATGCTGGGCAGTGCCGGCCCTGGGTGGGCAGGCGAGGAATCGGGCTTCCGGATAGTGCTGGCGCCCCACCATGGTAGTAAAACGTCCTCGTCACCCCGCTGGGTGGCAGCGCTGGCGCCCGATGCCGTGATCTACACCGCCGGATACCGCCACCGGTTCGGGCATCCTCATCCGGAGGTGACCGCGCGTTATCGGCAGATCGGCGCCCAGGCCCTGAATACAGCCTGCTCGGGGCAGATCTCAATAACGTTGGGCGTGGATGGGCCGGTGATGGCCGAAACCCGTCACGTTGCGCCTTTCTGGATCGCCGGCGATGGCCTTGCCCGTGACCAATGTAAAATACCGTGACATTGCGGGTGTGGCCTGTACCGGCACCTATGCTAAAGTAGCGCCGCTTGTAATTAACGAGGGAGATCAAGCGTGTTCGAGCTGTTAAAAGCCGGTGGCATCCTGATGGTGCCGATTGTTGCCTGTTCCATTCTGGCCCTTGCTATTGTTCTGGAAAGAGCCTGGACACTGCGTGCTTCCCGCGTGGCACCGCCGCAATCAATTAATGAACTCTGGCGCTGGATAAAGAAAAAAGAGCTCAACGGTCGTAAACTCAAGGCGCTTCAGGGCTCTTCGCCGTTGGGACGGGTGCTGGCCGGGGGCCTGATCAACGCCAAGCATGGCCGCGAAGTGATGAAAGAAAGCATTGAGCACGAAGCCAGCCAGGTGATCCACGAGCTCGAACGCTTTCTGAACCCCCTTGGCACTATCGCCACCATTACCCCGTTGCTGGGCCTTCTGGGGACAGTGATCGGGATGATCAAAGTATTTGCGGAAATCCAGCTTGCCGGTGTGGGGAACGCGGGTAACCTCGCGGGGGGCATCTCCGAGGCCCTTATTACCACCGCCGCCGGCTTAAGCGTTGCCATTCCGGCACTGATCTGCCACCGCTATTTTATTCGTCGTGTTGATGAGCTGGTGGTTAACATGGAGCAGGAAGCCATCAAACTGGTGGAAGTGGTTCATGGTGATCGCGAAATTGATGTAGAAGGAGCCTGAGCGCCGTGAAGTTCAAGCGCCAACGAAGCCAGGAGGTCGGAGTCGACCTGACACCACTGATAGACGTGGTGTTCTTGCTCCTGATCTTCTTTATGGTTTCGACGACCTTTACCCGGGAAAGTCACCTTGAGGTGGAACTGCCCCAGGCCAGTGGCGATCCGGCTACGCCCGCGGAGGTGCGCCAGATCGATGTGGTTATCAACGCCGAGGGCCAGTATCTGCTTAACGACAGGCCGCTGGTGAACAATCGCCGGGAGACCCTCGAACGGGGCGTCAAAGAACTTGCCGGTGGGGAAATGAACCTGCCCTTTATCATCACCGCCGATGCTCGTACGCCGCATGAATTTGTTGTTCGCGCCATGGATGTTGCCGGACGCCTGGGGTTTGCCAAACTGAGCATAACCACAGAGCGGGAGGCTGAGTCTCAGTGATTGATGCCAAACCGGAACTCCTGAAGGCCCCGGCGGCCGGTAGCTGGGCTACCTACAAGCGTCTGCTCAGATATGTGAAGCCGTTCTGGTTCGCCTTTTCTCTGGCGGTGCTGGGGAATATTCTTTACGCCGCGGCCTCTACCGGGATGGCGGCGGCGATGGAGTATGTCATTACCGCCATCGAGAACCCCACCGACCAGAACCGGATGTTGCTGACGGGGCTGATCGTCGGCGTATTTGCCCTGCGCGGTGTCGGCACCTTCTTTTCCCAGTACTTCATCAGCTATGTTGGCCGCAATGTGATCAATGCCTTGCGCAACGATGTGTTTGACCGGCTGATGAGCCTGCCGTCCCGTTATTTTGACGATCATGCCGCCGGGCGGCTGGTGTCCAAGCTTACCTTTAACGTGGAACAGGTTGCCGAAGCCGCGACCAATGCCATTACCATTACCCTGCGCGAAGGGCTGACCATTCTGGGCCTGCTGGGCTTTATGCTGTACACCAACTGGAAGCTCACGCTGGTCTTCCTGACCGTAGGGCCGGTGATTGGCCTGGTGGTCAGCTATGCCAGCAAGCGCTTCCGGCGTATCAGCCAGCGTATCCAGGGGTCGATGGGGGATATTACCCACGTGGCCTCCGAGTCCATTACCGGCTACCGGGTGGTACGAACCTTTGGTGGCGAGGATTACGAGCGTGAACGCTTTCGTGATGTGAGTGCCCGCAACCTCAGGCAAAGCCTGAAGATGGCGTCTACCCAGGCGATTAGCGTGCCGGTTATCCAGGTGCTGGTAGCGGTGGCGATTGCGGCGCTGGTCTGGACCATGCTGGCCCCGGAAATCCGGGGTGGTATGAGTACCGGGCAGCTGGTGGCATTCATTACCGCTGCCACCACCATGGCCAAGCCTATTCGTCAGGTAACCTCTGTGCACTCCAAGATCCAGAAAGGCGTGGCTGCCGCGTTCGATGTGTTCGAGACCATGGATGAGAAACCGGAAGAAGACAGCGGCCAGTTTGCCCCCGAGCGGGTCAGTGGGCGGATCGAGTTTGACAAGGTGGCGTTTCGCTACCGGGATCAGCTTGATAACGTACTCGACGAGATTTCGCTGGATATTCCCGCCGGCCAGAGCGTAGCGCTGGTTGGGCGTTCCGGTAGCGGAAAATCAACGTTGGTAAGCCTGTTGCCACGCTTCTATGATTTTACCGGCGGGGACATCCGTATTGACGGCCACTCCCTGAAGGAATTTTCGTTAGCGGCGCTGCGCGCCCAGATTGCGCTGGTTACCCAGAACGTTGTGCTCTTCAACGATACGGTAGCGGCCAACATAGCCTACGGAGCGTTACGCAACTGCAGCCGGGAGGAGATCCGGGAGGCTGCGGCCAAGGCACACGCCCTGGAGTTTATTGACCGGATGCCCGAGGGACTGGATACGGTGATCGGCGATAACGGCGTGATGCTGTCCGGTGGTCAGCGCCAGCGCCTGGCGATTGCCCGGGCGTTACTGAAAGACGCACCGATCCTGATTCTGGACGAAGCCACCTCCGCGCTGGACACAGAGTCTGAGCGTCATATCCAGCAGGCGCTGGAAACCGTGATGCAGGGGCGGACTACCCTGGTCATTGCCCACCGCTTGTCCACCATTGAGAAGGCGGATCGCATTCTGGTGATGGAGAAAGGGCGGGTGATCGAGTCCGGGACACACGATCAGCTTCTGGCGGCGGGGGGTGCTTATGCCCAGCTTCATCAAGTTCAGTTCAGTGACAGGGCATGAGCAGCTCTCTGATTGATCGTTTATGGTACGGGCAGGGTAAGCCACTTGCTCTGCTGGCTCCGTTTTCCTGGTTATACCGCAGCATCTCAGAGCACCGGCGCAAAAAAGCCTGGCAGGCCCGTAACGAAGCCCTGCCTGTGCCTGTGGTGGTGGTGGGCAATATCACCGCCGGCGGCACCGGAAAGTCACCGCTTACCGCCCGCCTGGTACTGCGGATGAAAGAGGAGGGCTGGAGTCCGGTCATTCTCAGCCGGGGTTACGGCGGCAAAAGTTCCGTCTACCCGCTATTGGTCGGTGACAGCACACCGGCGGGCATCAGCGGCGACGAACCCCTGATGCTGGCCCGGGCGACCGGTTGCCCCGTGGTGGTCGATCCCGACCGCTGCCGCGCGGCACACTGGGCACTCGACAATGGCCTGGGTGATGTCTTGATCTGCGACGATGGCCTGCAGCATTATCGCCTGCCACGGGACATCGAACTGGCGGTATTTGACGCTCGCCGGGGCATCGGAAACGGCGCGCTTATTCCGGTAGGCCCGTTACGTGAGCCACTGGAACGCCTGGATAGTGTTGATTTTGTCATTCTGAACGGCGCCGGGTTTCCGCCACCATCTACTTTCATCGAAAGTTTTTCCGGGCATGAACACGACGAAATCCATGCCATGGAACTGGTGCCATCCGCCCTTGTTAACCTGAATACCGGCGAAACCCTGCCCCCCGCCACCCTTGAGGGCAAGCCGGTACGGGCGGTGGCGGGCATCGGTAATCCGGTACGGTTTTTTGACACGCTCCGGCAACTGGGCGCCCACGTGAATGAGGTGCCGTACCCTGATCATCATCGGTTCCGGCCGGAAGATCTGGCGTCCGGTGCCCTTGAGTGGCTGGTAATGACCGCTAAAGATGCGGTCAAGTGTCAGGGCTTTGCGCCCGATAACGCCTGGGTGTTGACGGTTGAAGCCCGGGTGTCCGACCCCTTTGAAGAACGTTTTATCGAGCGGCTCAGGGCATGTTCCGGGCAGCTCACATCCTACCCAACCGGGAGATCTGATGATGGATAAGAAACTTCTGGGCCTGTTGGCGTGCCCGGTGTGCAAGGGCGAACTCAAGCTTAATGAAGCCCGCACCGAGCTGATATGCTATCAGGACGCCATGGCTTTCCCTGTTCGTGAAGGCATCCCGGTGATGCTGGCGGTTGAAGCACGTACGCTGACCACCGACGAGCGTCTGGACAAGCACTGAGGCGGAGCCAGCCATGACTTTCACTGTTGTGATTCCGGCCCGTTTCGCTTCGAGCCGTCTGCCCGGCAAACCCCTGGCAATGATTGCAGGCAAGCCGATGATTCAACACGTCTGTGAGCGCGCGAGCGAGAGCCGGGCCAGCCGGGTGGTGGTGGCAACGGACGATCCCCGGATAGAGCAGGCATGCGGAGAATTTGGCGCAGAAGTGGTAATGACCTCGCCCAATCACGCCAGTGGGACTGACCGGCTTGAAGAAGTGGCGCGCAAGCTCGGGTTTGATGATGATCATCGGGTGGTGAACGTGCAAGGGGATGAGCCTCTGATTCCGCCGGCGCTGATCAACCAGGTGGCAGAGAATCTGGAGCTTTACCCCGAGGTGGAAATCGCCACCCTGTGTGAGCGCTTGCATGATGCTCACCAGGTATTTAACCCCAACGTGGTTAAAGTGGTCTTCGATGCCCAGGGGCTTGCGCATTATTTCAGCCGCGCACCGATTCCCTGGGCCCGGGATTTCTGGCCGGCCGGAGGCCGGGCCGGCGATGTCGACCTCCCGGACGCCATGGGGTATTTCCGCCACATTGGCATCTATGGCTATCGTACCAGCGTATTGCGACAGTTTGTCGAGTGGGCACCGGCGCCGACCGAGCAGGTGGAAGCGCTCGAACAGCTCAGAGCACTGTACAACGGTGCCCGCATTCATGTGGATATTGCCGCTCGGCCACCGGCGGCTGGTGTGGATACAGAAGAAGACCTGGCCCGGGTGCGGGCGCTGTTGGAAGCAGGAGGGCGTTATGTCGGATAAGGTCAGCGTGTTGTTTGTGTGTCTGGGCAATATTTGCCGGTCACCTACGGCGGAAGGAGTGTTCCGTAAACACGCGGAGGCCCACGGTTTGCTGGACCGGTTGCACATCGATTCCTGCGGCACCGGCAACTGGCATACCGGCAAATGTCCGGACCAGCGCTCCATTGCCGCGGCTGAGCGGCGCGGTATTGATATTGCCGGCTTACGCGCCCGGCAGATCCAGGCCGAGGATCTGGACCGGTTTGATTACGTGCTGGTGATGGACCGCGCCAATCTGGCGGACGTGCGCGACATCTGGCATCAGCATGGCGGCACGGAGCCTCGCCTGTTCCTGGAGTTCGGCCCTTCGGGGCTGGCCGAGGTACCCGACCCGTATTACGGCGGTGAAGACGGCTTTGAGCACGTGCTGGATCTGATCCACGACGCCAGTGAAGGCCTGATCGGGTCCATCAGGGAACGGCTGGCTTGAGCCGGATGCCGCCGGTGCGTGAGCACGAGAGCCTGGTAGCCCTGAATACCATGGCCGTGCAGGCCCGGGCCCGCTACTTTGTGCGAATCCACAGCCCAGACGAGCTCAAAGCGGCGCTGGTCTGGGCGCAGGATCGGCAGCTGCAAACGCTGGTTCTGGGCGGTGGCAGCAACCTGATTTTTGCCGGGGATTTCGATGGCCTGATTCTGCATATGGCGATCCCCGGGCGCTACTGGGAACAGGTCGGGGAGGACAGTGCGGTACTGGTGCTGGCGGCCGGTGAAAACTGGCATGAGTCGGTCCTCTATGCGGCCCGTGCCGGATACCGGGGCATCGAAAACCTGGCGCTGATACCGGGTACGGCCGGGGCTGCCCCGGTTCAGAATATCGGCGCCTACGGAGTTGAGCTGTGTGACACCCTGGTGTCTGTGACCGCGCTGGACCGGCGCTCCATGAGCATTGTGGAACTGCCCGCCTGTGCCTGTGATTTTGCCTATCGGGACAGCCGGTTCAAGCGGGAGCCCGGGCGCTACATCATTCTGGAAATCCGGCTCAGGCTATCCCGGAGCACCCCTCTGAAGCTTGGCTATCGGGACCTCCAGGATTACCTTGGCGATGCGCCAACCAGCAGTCTGACACCTCTGGGCGTAGCAGAGGCGGTGATGGCGGTACGGCGCCGCAAACTGCCGGACCCCGGGGCGCTGCCCAATGCCGGAAGTTTCTTCAAGAATCCGGTGATCAGTGATGAGCAGTTTGCTGCGTTAAGGCAGAAGTTCCCTGAGGTGGTTTCCTATCCTGCACCCGGGGGCGTCAAACTGGCCGCGGCCTGGCTGATTGACCAGGCTGGCTGGAAAGGCTTCCGCAATGCCCGGGTGGGCATTCATAATCGCCAGGCTCTGGTGCTGATCAACCATTCTGCAGGTTCCGGACGGGACGTACTCGAGCTGGCGGCCGAGGTAAAGCAGTCGGTCCGGCAGATGTTCGGGGTGGAGCTGGAGCAGGAACCCGGCGTTGTCGGCGACTGACGTTGCCGGGTCAGGGGCACTGCCTGGCCGCTGCTAAGGACAGCTGCCAGGCAGTAAGCTGAAGCTGTTACAGCGCGCTTTTCGGAGCCGTCTTCACCAGGAATGACAGCGCGTCTTCCAGTGCGACATCCTGCTTTTCAGCATCACGACGGCCCTTGTATTCCAGCGTGCCAGCGGTCAGGCTTCGCTCAGAAATGACGAAGCGGTGCGGTATACCTATCAGTTCTATATCGGCAAACTTGACGCCCGGGCGTTCGTTGCGATCGTCCAGAAGCACGTCATAACCGGCCTGGCGAAGCTGCTCATACAGTTTTTCTCCAGCTTCTGCGACGACTGGATTCTTGTGGCCGTTGAGAGTGACAATTGCGACTTCAAACGGGGCAATCGCGTCTGGCCAGATGATACCTTTGTCATCGTGATTCTGCTCGATTGATGCAGCCACAATGCGGGACACCCCGATGCCGTAGCAGCCCATCTCCATGATGACGGATTTACCGTTCTCATCCAGAACCGTAGCACCCATGGCCTGGCTGTATTTATTGCCCAGCTTGAAGATATGCCCAACCTCGATACCGCGACGGATTTCCAGCACACCTTTGCCGTCCGGGCTTGGGTCGCCCTCTACCACGTTACGCAGATCTTCGACCCGTGCCAGAGCCACGTCCCGCTCCCAGTTCACACCGGTGAGGTGATAATCGTCTTTGTTGGCGCCGCACACAAAGTCGGCCAGGTGTGCCGCACTGCGGTCGACAATCACCGGCACCGGCAGGTTAACCGGACCAATGGAGCCAGGCTTGCAGCCGATCGCGCGCTCGATTTCTTCGTCCGTGGCCATGGTGAGCGGCTCGGCAATGCCAGGGAGGTTTTCGGCTTTGATTTCATTAAGGGTGTGATCGCCACGGAGGATCAGAGCCACCAGGCCCGCCTCACCGCTCTCATCGGCTTCTGCTTTCACCAGCAGGGTTTTGACGCTGCGTTCCGGCGGCAGGCCCAGGAAGGCAGACACCGCCTCAATGGTTCTCTGGCCGGGGGTGTGTACTTCCTGCATTGTTGCGCCGGGGGCAGGGCGATCGCCGGCCGGGGCAATGGCTTCCGCCTTTTCGATGTTGGCCGCGTAGTCACCATCGCTACTGAACACGATGGCATCCTCGCCGGATGAGGCCAGCACGTGAAACTCGTGGGAGGCACTGCCGCCGATGGCGCCGGAATCCGCCTGCACCGGGCGATAGTCCAGCCCCAGCCGATCAAAGATATTGCAGTAGGTCCGGTGCATCACCTGATAGGTGTCGTCCAGAGATTCTGCGTTTGCGTGAAAGGAGTAGGCATCTTTCATGATGAACTCCCGGGCCCGCATTACCCCGAACCGTGGCCGGCGCTCGTCCCGGAACTTGGTCTGGATCTGGTAGAAGTTGGATGGCAGTTCCTTGTAGCTTTTGAGCTCGTTCCGGATGAGATCGGTAATGACTTCTTCATGGGTCGGGCCAAAGCAGAAGTCGCGGCCATGGCGGTCGTTCATGCGCAAAAGCTCGCCACCATACTGCTCCCAGCGGCCGGATTCCTGCCAGAGTTCGGCTGGCTGAACGGCCGGCATGAGAACTTCCTGGGCACCGCTTTTATCCATTTCGCTGCGCACAATCTGTTCCACTTTGCGCAGAGTACGCAGCCCCAGAGGGAGCCAGGTGTAAAGGCCCGCAGCGAGTTTGCGGATCATGCCGGCCCGGAGCATCAGCTGATGGCTGATAATCTCGGCATCGGCGGGGGTCTCTTTCTGGGTGGCAATCAGGTAGCGGCTTGCTCGCATGGTATCTTCCGTTGTATGAGAACCGGGGTTGAGGCTAATCGGCAGAGTTCGTGGCCCTTCTCAGCCTTTATTTGTCGTTAAGTGGGCGTTATTGTACGGAGCCTGCAGCACAAGGTACAGATAATGACAGACGAATCGATTGACGTAACGCCACGCCGAACGCCCGTCCAGGCCCGGAGCAGGAAAACGGTGAACGCCATCCTGCGGCACGCGGCCGATATCTTTCATGACAGCGGGGTGGATGGTACCAGTATGTCTGCCATTGCCCGTCAGGCCGGGATCTCGCTGGCTTCGCTTTACCGGTACTTTCCCAATAAAGCTGCCGTTGTCCACGCTGTCGCCGAAGGCCATGTGGACAAGATGGAGCGGGCGTTACGGGAGAGGCTTCCGGAGCTGAGCCTGGATGATGCGATCGAGGTGCTGATTGATCAGTTCTACACATTCTATCGGACCGAGCCCGCCTATTCCGCCATCTGGAGTGGCGTAGAGGCCATGCCGGAACTTCGGAAGCTTGATCTGCGGGAGTTGTACAGCAACGCTCAGGACCTGGATGCCCGGCTCAAACAGGAATACCCCGGTTTGCCCGAAGAGCGGCGCTGGCATGCCTGTCTGCTGCTGCCCAGGGCCGCCGGATCCATTCTGCGGCTGGCGGCTACCCTTCCGGAAGAGCAGGGCAGCCAGCTGGTTGCCGAACTCAAGGTAATGACCCATGCCTACCTTGCCGCGCTGGTGCATCAGGAGAGGTAGCCCAGCGGTAACGCCGTGTTGTTAATCACCCGTCGCAAGACAAAACTCGAATGTACGCCACTGACCCCGGGTATCCGGGTTATCCGGTTGATCAGCACATGGTGGTAATGTTCCATATCGGGCACCACCACCTTCAGCATGTAATCGGCGCTCTGGCCGGTAATCAGATAGCATTCCTGAACTTCAGGGTACTTGCCGATCTCTTCCTCGAAGGCCGCAAACCGCTCCGGCGTGTGGCGATCCATTCCGATGAGGAGGATGGCGGTAAGATCCAGCCCCAGCTTTCTCTGGTCCAGAATCGTCACCGTCTTCAGGATAACGCCAGCGTCTTCCAGCGCCCGTACCCGCCGTAGACAGGGTGAGGGCGAGAGCCCCACTTTTTCGGCCAGCTGTTGATTGGTCAGTGAGCCATCTTTCTGCAATTGTTCCAGTATTTTCCGGTCAATATTGTCTATTCGTACCAGCCTGCTCTCATTTCTTGTCATGAATCACCAAAAATTTGTCTCGCAGCGCAATAATATGCTCTTATGATGCGCAAAAGGGCGGAAATACGCAAACAAATGGCGTGGCGCCGGCGTTAAAATAGGGCTATTACCCAGTCCCGTGAAAGGAACAGACAGTTATGGCCTTTGATCATCGCAAATACGTCGCTTTTAAACCGGTTGCCAAAAAGAACCGGCGCTGGCCGGACCAGGTTATCCAGAAGGCTCCGACCTGGTGTGCCGTAGACCTCCGCGATGGTAACCAGGCGCTGGTCAAGCCCATGTCTGTGGCCCAGAAACAACGGCTGTTCGATTTGCTGGTAAAAATCGGATTCAAGGAAATCGAGATTGGGTTTCCGGCAGCGAGCCAGCCCGACTTTGATTTCTGCCGCAAGCTGATCGACGAGAATCGTATTCCGGACGATGTCACTATCCAGGTGTTGACTCAGGCGCGCCCGGAGCTGATCGAGCGCACGTACGAGGCTCTGAAAGGGGCCCGCCGCGCGATTGTCCACGTTTACAACTCCACGTCTACCGTCCAGAGGGAACAGGTATTCGGGCTGGACCGTGCCGGTATTCGGGAGATTGCTGTCAATGGCGCTGCTCTGGTCAGGGAGATCGCCGGGCGGTGCCCGGATACGGAGTGGACTTTCCAGTATTCCCCGGAGAGTTTCACCGGAACCGAGCTGGATTTCGCTGCCGAGGTGATCAATGCCGTTAACGATGTCTGGCGCCCGGATCAGGGGCAGCGGGTGATCATCAACCTGCCGGCAACGGTTGAAATGGCAACCCCTAACGTATTTGCCGATCAGGTAGAGTGGATCTGCGAGAACATCCGCTATCGTGAGCACATCAGCATCAGCCTGCATACCCACAATGACCGGGGCTGTGCGGTTGCGGCTGCCGAACTGGGCGTGATGGCCGGTGCTGACCGTATCGAAGGTACGCTGATGGGTAACGGCGAGCGTACCGGCAACATGGACCTGGTAACCATGGCCATGAACCTGTATTCCCAGGGGGTCGACCCGACACTGGATCTGTCTGGTATGGCAGAAATCACCGAAGTGGTCGAAGCCTGTACCGAGATCTCTACCCACCCGCGTCATCCCTATGCCGGGGAGCTGGTGTTCACCGCCTTCTCGGGCAGCCACCAGGATGCCATCCGCAAGTGTCTGGCGCGCCGCAAAGAAGATGAACCCTGGAACGTGGCTTACCTGCCCATCGACCCGTTTGATGTGGGCCGCCGCTACGAGGAAGTGGTGCGGATCAACAGTCAGTCCGGTAAGGGCGGTGTTGCGTATGTACTGGAGCGTGACTACAACATCAGTTTGCCGCGCTGGTTGCAGATCGAGTTCAGCAAGGTGGTCCAGAAAGAAGCGGAGACCAATGGCGGTGAGATTGACTCCCACACGATTCACCGTTTGTTTGAAGACCGTTACCTGAAAGTGCACAGCGACTGGTCGTTACGGACCTACGATCTGCACCGCCGGGAAGACGGGGTCCAGGCTGAGGTGGTGGTAGGCACTGAAGCTGCACCGGTAACGTTTGAAGGACGTGGATCGGGTGCGGTCGAGGCCGTGTGCGATGGCCTGGCCAAGCGCTTTGGGGTGACCGTTGCGGTGGAAGCCTACGATGAGTTTGCCCTTGGTGAGGGCACCACGGCCAACGCGCTGGCGTGTATCCGCCTGTCTGCGAACGGCCAGTACTGCAGTGCTGCGTCTCTGGCCGAAGACACTACCTCGGCGACGTTGCAGGCGGTGCTGTCGGCGGTCGCGCAGGCGGTGGGGGTTGATATGCCGGAAGCCACCGAAGCCGAAGTTCTCTGACAATAACCCGTCGTAAACAACAAGAACCCGTCGTAAACAACAGGGCCGGCAATTTGCCGGCCCTGTTGTTAATGCCCGTGAGGGGCAACGAACGGTCGATAACCTGCCTTACAGCGGGGTTACGTTTTCCGCCTGCGGGCCTTTCGGGCCCTGGGTTACCGTAAACTGCACCTGCTGGCCTTCGGCCAGAGTACGGAAACCGTTCGCGTTGATTGCACTGTAGTGAACGAAAACGTCACTGCCGCCTTCCTGGGCGATGAAGCCAAAGCCCTTGGATTCGTTAAACCACTTCACGTGGCCGGTTTTGGTATCGGACATCGAATCTTTCCTGTATTCCTGAGTAGTGCCCTCACGGGGCCTTCATTTATTCATTGAGCAGCTGAGACATCCGGAGCGTACTGAGGAAGGGGCAACACAGAGCCTGGGGCAGGACGTTGAAGCGCATTCGCCAAATACCGCTGCAGAGGTTCACAGCAGATTTCAGTATAGACCGACTTTGTAGGGCGTCAATTAATTTATGGAAATAGATTTAAGAATTTTCTTTTTTAAAAACAGTCGGTTGTGTAATAGATGATGCCAGGCCTGCGGCGTCAGTGCAGGCCTGGAGAGTTCCTGGAATAACCGATCGGGGGTTTGAATTATTGCCCGAATTTGCCCCGGATCTCATCAAGAATGGCGGGGTCGTCGATGGTGCTCGGAACCGAGAAATCCTGGCCGTCGGCAATCTGGCGAATTATTCGCCGCAGAATTTTTCCGGAGCGGGTCTTGGGCAGGCGATCCACAACAATAGCCCGGCGGAAACTCGCAATGGCACCGATTTTTTCCCGCACCATCTCCACCAGTTCGTCTTCCAGTTCATCCTGATCGATGGTCGCCCCGTCCTTGATCAGTACGAGGCCGATCGGCACCTGGCCCTTCAGGTCGTCGTGGGCACCGACGACGCAGCATTCTGCAATGGCTGGATGGGACGCCACGACTTCTTCCATCTCGCCGGTCGACAGGCGGTGTCCGGCCACGTTGATCACGTCGTCGGTGCGACCCATGACGAACACATAACCATCCTCATCGATATAACCACCATCGCCGGAGCTGTAGTAACCTTCGATGGGCCGCAGGTAACTGTTCAGGAAGCGCTCGTCGTCTTCCCATACGGTCATCAGGCAGCCCGGAGGCAAGGGCAGTTTGACGGCGATCTGCCCCTGCTCACCCGCAGCCGCCTGACGGCCGGAGCCATCGGCGATTACCTGCACGTCGAAACCCGGTGAGGGTACGGTAGCCGAGCCGGGTTTGGTTGCCATCACTTCGAGGCCCACCGGGTTACAGCAGATGGCCCAGCCGGTTTCGGTTTGCCACCAGTGATCCAGGACGGGCAGGCCGGTGTGTTCCTTAAGCCACGCATAGGTGGGCGGATCAAGACGCTCGCCGGCCAGAAAGATTCGTTTCAGCGAGGACACATCGTAACGCCGCAACTGATCTGCTTCCGGATCTTCTTTGCGAACCGCACGGAACGCGGTCGGGGCGGTAAACAGCATGTTGACCTTGTGGTCTTCAATAACGCGCCAGAAGGCACCGGCATCGGGCGTCCGTACGGGTTTGCCTTCGTAAAGCACGGTGGTACAGCCAGTGAACAGCGGGGCGTACACGATATAGCTGTGGCCCACCACCCAGCCCACGTCTGATGCGGCCCAGAACACATCCCCCGGTTTGGCGCCGTAGACCAGCTCCATGCTGTACCTGAGCGCCACGGCATGGCCGCCGTTATCCCGAACCACGCCTTTGGGCTTGCCCGTGGTGCCGGAAGTATACAGAACGTACAGCGGGTCGGTGGCTTTGACGGGTACCGGGTCTGCGGGTATGGCGGTTGCCGCGATATCCGACCAGTCGTAGTCGCGGTCCGGTATGAGTATTGCCTGGCATTGCGGGCGCTGGTACACCACACAGAATTCCGGTTTGTGGCTGGACTGTTCAATGGCCTGATCCACCAGGGGTTTGTATTCGATAACCCGGTTGATCTCGATCCCACAAGAGGCAGTCAGAACCGCCTTGGGCGTGGAGCCTTCTATCCGCACGGCCAGTTCGTGAGCGGCGAATCCGCCAAACACCACAGAGTGAATCGCGCCCAGCCGCGCGCAGGCGAGCATGGCAATCGCTGCCTGGGGGATCATCGGCATATAGATGATCACCCGGTCGCCTTTTTCGATGCCCCGGTCCCGCAGGGCACCGGCAAAGCGGGCGACTTCGTCACGCAGTTGGTGGTAAGTCAGCGTCTGTTGGGTATCGGTAACCGGGGAGTCGTAGATAAGGGCAGGCTGATTGCCCCGGCCAGCCCGGATATTGGCGTCCAGGGCAACGTCACTGGTATTCAGGAGGCCATCGGGGAACCACTCGCCGTGGCCGTTGTCGAGTGCCCGCCAGACGGTTTCCGGAGGCTGAATCCATTCAATTTTCTGCGCTTGCTCGCCCCAGAAATCATCACGCTGTGCAATCGACCGACGGAATTCGGCATTGTAGTTCATAGGCCCACCTCTGTTGTGTTTGTTGTCCAGGGGTTATTAAACACAACTCTAGGGCGTTTCGGACTGCTGACCAGTAGACCATTGGCGTAGTTTGACCCATCGTAATGATCAGTCGTTGTCAGAGTTGATTTCCGTCACTTTTGCGGTCAGGCTGCCCCGGCCCAGGCGGGCATGGATGGTCTGGCCTGGGGTTAGTTGTCCCGCATCCCTGGCAATTGCATCATTATCATCCCGCACGATTGCATAACCACGGCCGAGGGTCGCCAGAGGGCTTACCACATGGAGTGTCTGGGCCTGCAGCTCAACGCGTTTTTGCTGTTGGGTGAACTGCTGGTGGATGGCTTTCTCCAGTCGGTCATTAAACTGCAGCACACGCTCGCGGGCGCTCTGAAGTGTTCGCCCTGGGGACTGGAGGATCAGGCGCCTGGCCAGGTGATCCGCCCTGGTGTGTTGTCGCTCCAGTTTGCCGGCCATAACCTTGGCCAGGCGGGTTTCAAGCTCATCCAGCCGCTGTGACTTATCCTGCAGCTCTCGTCGGGGGTCCCGGAGACGGGCGCTCAGGTGGCCCAGTTGCTGGTTGAGTCGCTGTAACAGGCGGCGGGCCGAGTGGGCGAGGCGCAATTGCTGTTCGGTCAGGCGGCGTGACCACTGAGCCTGGTCGGGAGACACCTTTTCTGCTGCGGCAGACGGCGTCGGGGCCCGGAGATCAGCCACAAAATCGGCAATGGTGACGTCGACCTCGTGGCCTACCGCACTGACCGTTGGAATCGTACAGGCTGCGATGGCCCGGGCGACGGTTTCTTCATTAAAGCACCACAGATCCTCCAGTGAACCGCCGCCGCGTCCGATGATTAACACATCAGCCACGCCATGCTGCTGCGCACGCTCGATCGCCCGGACAATGTCTGCCGTGGCTGCCTGCCCCTGCACGGCGGTGGGATAGAGGGTGACCGGTATGGCCGGGCAGCGGCGGGCCAGCACCGTCAGAATGTCGTGAATCGCCGCACCGGTGGGTGAGGTAATGACACCAATATGGCGGGGGGTGGCCGGAATCGGTTGTTTGCGGGCCGGATCGAAGAGGCCTTCGGCCTGCAGGCTGATTTTCAACGCTTCAAACGCCTGTTGCAGCGGCCCCAGGCCCGCCGGTTCCAGGTGCTCGACCACGATCTGGAAGTCACCGCGGCTTTCGTAAAGAGTAACCTTGCCCCGGATGCGAATCTGGTCGCCTTCCCGCGGAAGCGTGCGGATGCGCTGATTGGCGCCCCGGAACATCGCACACCGTACCTGGCTTTTTCCGTCTTTGAGGGAAAAATACCAGTGCCCCGAGGAGGGCCGCGAAAAACCGGAAATCTCACCTTCCACCCAAACCTGCATAAAGCTGGTTTCGAGCAGGTGGCGAGCCTGATGGGTGAGTTCAGAAACGCTCAGAGCCCGGGGGCGGGTGTCCGGATAGGGAAGAGTCAAAGCAGATGCTCCGGTTTTTTATAAGCAATAGCCGAAGGAGGCCAGGAAAAATAACGTAATTTCAGGAATATGCAACCAATCCGCAAAAACCCTGCGGTTTACTGTGTTCTGTGACCACCTTATAATAACTCGATTAAGGATTTTGCGTTGTCGCTCCGCCGTGGGTGCGGCACAGGAATTCCCAATCTAGCATTTTCAAAAGGCGGACCCAAATGCTGCGTATTGCCGAAGAAGCCCTCACGTTTGACGACGTTCTGCTCGTGCCCGGATATTCTGAAGTTTTGCCTCACCAGGTGGACCTCAGAACCAAACTGACCAAAGGAATCACGCTGAACATCCCTCTGGTATCGGCGGCCATGGATACAGTAACCGACTCTGAGCTGGCGATTGCCATGGCTCAGGAAGGTGGCATCGGCATTATGCACAAAAACATGTCGGTAGAGCAGCAGGCAGCGGCCGTTCGCAAGGTTAAAAAGTTTGAAAGCGGTATCGTAAAAGATCCGATTACGGTATCGCCGGAGACCACGGTGCGGGAACTGGTCGACATCACCATTGCCAACAGCATTTCCGGCCTGCCGGTGGTCGACGGCAACGATCTGGTTGGCATTGTTACCGGTCGGGATATCCGGTTTGAGAGCCGTATGGAAACCCCGGTCCGGGACATCATGACGCCCAAGGACAAGCTGGTCACCGTTAAGGAAGGGGCCGACCTGAACGAAGTCAAAGAGCTGCTGCACCGGCACCGGATCGAAAAGGTGCTCATCGTTAACGATGAGTTCCAGCTGCGTGGCCTGATCACGGTAAAAGATATCCAGAAAGCCAAGGACTACCCGCTGGCCTGCAAAGACGATCAGGGCCGCCTGCGTGTAGGAGCGGCCGTCGGTACCGGCGGAGACACCGAAGCCCGGGTTGCGGCTCTGGCCGAGGCCGGCGTAGACGTTATCGTGGTGGACACCGCCCACGGGCACTCCAAGGGCGTTATCGACCGCGTACGCTGGGTGAAGGAAAACTACCCCGAGGTGCAGGTGATCGGCGGTAACATCGCCACCGCCGAAGCGGCCATTGCCCTCGCCGATGCCGGCGCAGATGGTGTCAAGGTTGGTATTGGCCCGGGCTCGATCTGTACTACCCGTATCATCGCGGGTATCGGTGTACCCCAGATTTCTGCCGTTTCCAGCGTTGCGGCTGCCCTTGCAGACCGGGGTGTACCCCTGATTGCCGATGGCGGCATCCGCTTCTCCGGAGACATCGCCAAAGCCATCGCGGCCGGTGCTCACTGCGTAATGGTAGGCAGCCTGCTGGCCGGCACCGACGAAGCTCCCGGTGAGATTGAGCTGTTCCAGGGCCGCAGCTATAAAGCGTACCGTGGCATGGGCTCGCTGGGTGCCATGGGCCAGGGCTCAAGCGACCGCTACTTCCAGGACGCCAGCAAGGGCATCGAAAAGCTGGTGCCTGAAGGTATTGAGGGCCGGGTGGCCTGCAAAGGCCCCATGCGCAACATCGTCCACCAGTTGGTTGGTGGTGTTCGGGCCTCTATGGGCTACACTGGCAGCGCGACCATGGACCAGATGCGCACCAGGCCGCAATTTGTGAGAATTACCGGCGCGGGTATGGCTGAGAGTCACGTACACGATGTGACCATCACCAAGGAAGCACCCAACTACCGAATCGGCTAATCGCTGTCCGATCTGATGCGGCCCGGCTTCCGGGCCGCGTTGTTTTTTAAAGCCCGAGGACCCCATGGCTCAGAACATCCACGACCACCGTATCCTGATTCTCGATTTCGGTTCCCAGTACACCCAGCTGATTGCCCGGCGCATTCGTGACATAGGCGTGTACTGCGAGATCAAGGCCTTTGATATTACCGACGACGAACTCAGTGAGTTCAATCCCAAAGGCATCATTCTGGCCGGTGGCCCGGAGTCTGTAACCCAGCTTGGCGGCCCGCGCGCGCCCGACAGCCTGTTTACCCGGGGAATCCCGGTGCTGGGTATCTGCTATGGCATGCAAACCATGGCCGAGCAGCTGGGCGGCCGGGTGGCCAGTTCAGAAAAACGTGAGTTCGGTTATGCCCAGATAAAAGTCCGCGCCAAAGGCCCGCTGCTGGACGATATTACCGATCACCTGACCCCGGCAGGGGACTCGCTGCTGGATGTGTGGATGAGCCACGGCGACAAGGTTGTCGCCATGCCTGAAGGGTTCGAACTGCTGGCCTCTACCGAGAGCGCCCCGGTTGCGGCAATGCAGGATCTCAGTCGCAAGCTCTTTGGTGTGCAGTTCCACCCCGAAGTAACCCACACCCTGCAGGGCAAGCGCATTCTTGAACATTTCGTGCTGGGTATCTGTGGTTGTGAAGCGCTCTGGACACCCGCCAAGATCGTGGACGACGCCATTCGCCAGATCCGTGAACAGGTAGGGACCGATAAGGTTCTGCTGGGGCTGTCCGGCGGGGTCGACTCCTCGGTCACCGCAGCACTCCTGCACAAGGCCATCGGTGACCAGCTCACCTGTGTGTTCGTTGATAACGGCCTGCTGCGCCTGAACGAAGGCGACCAGGTGATGGATATGTTCGCCAGCAACATGGGCGTAAAGGTTATCCGTGCCAACTCGGAAGATCTGTTCCTGTCGAAGCTCAAAGGGGTAAGCGACCCCGAGCAAAAACGGAAGGTTATCGGTAACACGTTTATTGATGTGTTTGACGCCGAAGCAGCAAAAATCAAAGACGTAAACTGGCTGGCCCAGGGCACCATCTATCCGGATGTGATCGAGTCTGCCGCCGCCAAAACCGGTAAAGCCCATGTCATCAAATCCCACCACAACGTGGGCGGACTGCCGGAAACCATGAAGCTCAAACTGGTCGAGCCCCTGCGCGAGCTGTTCAAGGACGAAGTGCGCAAAATCGGCCTTGAACTCGGGCTGCCGTACGACATGGTGTATCGCCACCCGTTCCCGGGCCCCGGCCTTGGCGTCAGAATCCTGGGCGAGGTGAAGAAAGAGTACGCCGATACCCTGCGTCGTGCCGATGCTATCTTCCTCGAAGAGTTACACCGCGCGGATCTTTACCACAAGACCAGCCAGGCCTTTGCAGTCTTCCTGCCGGTGAAATCCGTGGGCGTGGTGGGTGATGCCCGTCGCTACGAGCACGTGATTGCGCTCCGTGCCGTAGAAACAGTCGACTTCATGACCGCACGCTGGGCGCACCTGCCTTATGAGCTTCTGGAAACCGTCTCCAACCGGATTATCAACGAGATCTCCGGTGTTTCCCGGGTGACCTACGATATCTCATCCAAGCCGCCGGCGACGATTGAGTGGGAATGAAATAAGGTCTTTCAGGGACTATCGGCGGCAAGCAGAAACATTTGTCGGTAAAAGCGACGGTATCGCAAATTCCCCGAATTAAGATTCTCCCAATTACCGTCACGCCTTTTTTCGGCATGACGGTAAAACTACGCCCTGATTTATTTTGAAATCAATGGCTTAGGGAAAACATCAGGGCTCCTGACCCTTGACGGTAACAAACCGCAAACACGCAGGAGTAACCTGATATGTTGACCGATACAGCACTACCCAAACTCAAGCCCAAAGCCGCGCCATACAAGGTCTCCGCTCGGGATGGCATGTATGGTGACGGTGTCCAAGGTTGGCACCATTACCTTCCGTTACGACTACCGTCTCAATGGCCGCCGCGAAACCCTCACCCTGGGTCGCTACGGGCCGGGCGGTATTTCCCTGGCCCTGGCGCGGGAGCGTCTGCTGGATGCCCGCAAGGCTGTGGAGGAAGGGCGCTCTCCCGCCCAGGAGAAGCAGCGGGAGAAACGCCGCCTGTCCCGTGCCAAGACGTTCGTGGAATTCACCGAAGTGTGGTTGGAGGCCTCCGGCATGGCCGACAGGACTCAGGCGATGCGTAAGCACGTCATTGACCGCGATATCCTGCCGGCCTTCAAGAACCGCCTGCTGATGGAGATCTCACCCGATGATCTGCGGGCCCTATGCATGAAGGTGAAAAAAACATGGGGCACCGGCCACCGCTATCATGCACGGCGAGAAAGTGCCCAACCCAGCCGAGATCCGGCTGATGATGTATGAGATGGAGACCGTGGCCACCTTGCCGACCATACATTTGGCGGAGGTACTGGATTGGCTGAAGGCGTGAGGGGGCTACCGGATTGATACTGGCATGCTGGAAATCGCGCAAGTGGCGTTAGAAGTGAATATCACCAAGGAGGCAATCCGGGACCCGATGAGCAGTCAGAGCGATATGGAACTGCTGACGGCATAGTTGTTGGCTTAGTCGCTGCCGGTACGCCTCATTGTCAACCGCGATCTGGTGTTACGTCCCTGCCAACCGCTGATCTACCAGTGGGGGACTACGCCATGACCACCAACAAATTGCGGCTGGGGCCGCTGCCGAAGACCGCAACCCTCAAGCTGACCTTCGCCTGCCCCGCATCCTTGAAGGCAGGCCTGCCGATAGACCGACCATAGGGAAAACCATGTCCGATATCGAGCATTGATTGATCGATTCTAACTTTTTGATAAATAAGGGATAAGTATTTGTTCGATAAACGGATTGGGTGCTCCTAGTGCAGGCCCGTCTAGGTAGTCAGTTTCTTGAAGATTTTACCCTGTCATGATACTATAATCCTGACACCTGACGGCTGGAAAGCTATGCAATTAAAGGGTTAGAGTAGATTCACATTAGAGACTATTTGTCAGGATAGAGGCAGTCATGTCTGTTGCTATGAAAGTATCGTCCCGGGTTAATCACATGAAGCGTGGTGTCCCTTTCTCCATTACAGGGTTCTATTTCCTGGGGAGTCGCACATCTGTGCAAAAGGCGATGAGCCGTCTGGCGCAAAAGGGCGTGCTAGAGCGGGTGTCCAAGGGGTTTTATGTGCGTCCCAAGCCCTTGCCGAGTATGCCTTCCATCAAGACAACAGCCAGTGCGGAGCAGGTTGCCAAGGCCTGGGCGAAAGAGCATGGCTATAAACTGGTGAGCCAAGGTCTGGAAGCGGCTTATCGCCTGGGCTTCCAGACCCAAGCACCGATGAAAACGGTCTACTGGAGCAACGGACCTTCCAGGGAGTTCAAGGTTGGAAATCAGGTTGTTGAAGTACGCCATATCAGCCGCCAGAAGCTGCGCTGGGGAAAAACGCCCCAAGGAACGTTGCTGCGAGGGCTTTTGGTGACGCCACCCGAGTCTGTGGAGATTTCTGGGTTGAAGAAGGCCATTCAGCGACTGTCCCTTTCACCAGTGGAAACCCGGTCCGTGCTTCATAAGTTGCGCTCCCTTCCCTTACTGAATACCTGGCAAGGGAAGCTCCAACAGTTGGAGCTGGCATCCTGATGCACATATTGGATTTCTATAGAGGCAGCAAGCAGCGTGAAGAGCTAAGACAGATATTAATGCTGGGTGCCCAGAAGCATGAGGATGGGTTACCCGATTTCTTTCTGGAAAAAGATCTGTGGGTGACGGAGATCCTGCGCTTGCTGTATGAAGAGCGGCTTCTGGGGGACTATGCCGTCGCCTTTAAAGGGGGTACCGCGCTCAGCAAGTGTTGGAAAGTCATTGATCGGTTTTCCGAGGATATCGATCTTTCCATTCATTGGGCCGACCTGGCCGACGCTGAAGATGAAGCGGCTGCCTGGGAGCAATCTATCAGCAGTGGCAGTCAAATCAAAAAATTTCGCAAACGCCAAAGTGATCGGCTGATAGCGTGGTCTGAGAAATTCGTCGAAAGGCTCAATCAGCGCTTGGCGGAATACAGTATTGAAGGTCTCGGTGCCGAGCTAGAGGCGGATTCGGACGGCGAGAAGATCAATGTCCATTTTCCGCGTGTGATCAAAGGCGACAACAACTACCACCTCGATCATGTGTTGCTGGAATTTGGTGGTCGGAACCGGGGACAGCCCACAGAGACTCATACAATTGAAAGTTATCTGGCGGATATCCCCGAACTACAAGCGTTAACGCTCCCAAGAGCGGCTGTTCAGGCCTACGACCCGTCTTACATCATGTGGGAGAAACTGACGGCGCTTCACCAATATTCAACGATGGAAAGGGAGCCGAATACCCATCGTTTGGCTAGGCATTGGTACGATGTTGATTGCATGCTGCAGAAAGGGGTGGTTGACCTTGCCAATGCAAACCAGGCGCGCAATGACGTGGTCGAGATGAAAAGACAGCGTTGGGCAGAGAAGGGCGTCGACTATGAGTTGGCCTTGCAGGGTGGGTTGAAACTTATTCCTGATGCTGAACGTTTAGCGGGCCTAGCCGCGGATCACAAGGCTGCCATTCAGGGGCGGATGTTTTTTATTCGTCGACAGCCTGACGACTTTGGTCAGATTGTTGAGCGGATATCGGGGGCGCAAAACGTTATCAATAAAGCTGCTACAGATGCTTTGAGTAATGGCTCCCGCTGCCATTGGATATGACTCAGCAGGCCTTCTTGGCTCGCAGCAAGAGTGTTCACGAGGTATGGCAACGTATTCCTAACGGGTACCTCAAATCATTGTTGGAGCAGACAGACAGGGTGCCCGAAGTCGGAAGTTCGGGCTCTGGGAAGCCTCAAATTGCTGATGCTCACGAGACGATGGAGCAGTGTCTTGTGACGTTGCAGAGTCTTGGTTTTGATACTGCCAATATCAATGACGGCTATGCACTTGCGCTGGACTTTGTTATGGATGGCGTAATCGATGCCTTAGATAGGATCGCTAATACTATTGGGGACTTGCTGGGTCGTGATTAATTGAGCGCCTGTTGGATAGGGCTGTATCGAGCGTAATACAAGCTTGGGAAAAGATGTTAGCCATTTTTAAATACTTTAACTTCAAGGGGTTAGAATCCTCGTTGATGATTGAGTGGGGGTGCTCTCAAACCTGGATCATTCAGGCACCTGACAGCAAAAAATATCCTGAAGCCCGCATCATTGCGGGCTTTGTTCATCCGTGATCAGGAATATCCGCTCCGACCAGTTTGGCAAGCTGCTCCAGCGACTCCTGCCAGCCCAGATAACAGCTCTCGATGGGAATGAGCGAGGGAATACCTGCCTGGATAATCTGAATCTCCGTGCCGCAGGACACCGGTTTCAGATCGATCGTTACTGGCATTTCACCGGGGAGGTTTTCATCGTCAAACATAACGATCTCCTGTTTGTTGGCTGAGCTGATGAACTCGTTCATACTCAGCGGCTGTTATTCTGTTCCAGTAATTCCCGTATCGGACGGATTTCCACGCAGCCGTAGCGCGCCGGGGGAATTTTTTCTGCCAGGCGCATCGCTTCATTCATATCCCTGGCTTCCAGCATATAAAAGCCCGCCAGTTGTTCTTTGGTCTCCGCGAAGGGGCCGTCGGTAATCAGCGGTTTATTGTCGCGCATACGCAGAGTGGTTGCGGTTTCGGTGGATAGCAGCGGCGCGCCATCAAGAAAGTGACCGCGGCTGGTTAAATCCGCCACGCATTCCATACATTCCCGATTCAGGCTATCCCATTCCGGTTGGGACAGCTGCTGCATCTTCTGTTCGTCGTAGTAAACCAGGCATAAATATTTCATTTTGGGTTTCCCCCGTTACCCTTTTATCGGAGCTGTTATTTTTCGAGCTTCACTACTGGCACAAAGCCTCCGAAAATCATCCGCAGGCCATCGAAGGGCATAGGGTTGGTCTCCTGATTGAAGCGAGGATCGGTTTCCATGGTGGCCATCATTTTTTCCATACCGGCGTCGCGGGTGGCCTTATCCGGCCACTCGACCCAGGAAAATATCACCGCTTCGTCTTCCTCAGCCTGGACCGCCCGGCGGAAATCGGTGATCTTGCCGTCGGGCACGCTGTCTTCCCAGCATTCGAGAACGCGGGTGGCGCCCAGTTCTATAAAGACCGCGTCGGCAACGTCGGCGTGGTGGATAAATTTTTCTTTATTGCCTTTGGGTACAGCCAGAACAAATCCGTCGATATAGCTCATGGTTCAACGCCTCTGCCAGATGGTTTCATCTATTAGTCGCTGGCGAGGCAGCTGTTTCGACAACCTTAAGATAATTTTTAGTTATTTTTGCAGGGAGGCTAAACGCTGTTGCAGAAAACGCTTTTCCGGCTCCTGTTGCGCCAGCTCCAGCGCCTGTTGATAGCAGCGGATGGCGTCCCCGGGGCGGCCGAGACGGCGGAACAGGTCGGCGCGGGCGGCGTGCAGCAGATGGTAGCGCTGCAGTTCCTTGTGATTCATAAGCTTATCGATCGCGACCAGGCCGGCTTCCGGGCCGTCGCGCATGGCAAGGGCGGCGGCACGGTTGAGTGCCACCACCGGGGAAGGGTTGATCCGCAGCAGGACATCGTACAGGCCGGTGATTTCCGCCCAGTCGGTTTCCTCAGCCGTTGATGCCTCCGCATGGACCGCGGCAATGGCTGCTTGCAGCGTATAGGCTCCGGGTGGTCCCGCCTGCATGGCCTGTACCACCAGATCACAGCCTTCACGAATCTGGGCCCGGTTCCACAGTGACCGGTCCTGTTCTTCCAGGGGAATTAAGTCGCCATTAGCGCCGGTGCGCCCGCCGTGCCGGGCATCGTGCAACAGCATCAGCGCCAGCAGACCGGTAACCTCAGCATGGGGCAACAGGTGGTGCAGCAGCCGGCCCAGGCGAATGGCCTCCGCCGACATATCCTGCCGGGTCAGCATACTGCCGCTGGATGCCGAGTAGCCTTCATTAAAGACCAGATAGATCACCGGCAAGACGGCTTCCAGGCGGGCCGGCAGCATGTCGGGCTCCGGTACTTCGTAGGGAAGACCGGCATCGCGAATTTTGTTTTTTGCTCTCACGATGCGCTGCGCCAGTGTCGGTACCGGCACCAGAAAGGCCGCCGCAATCGCCTCCGTGGTCAGCCCGCACACCTCTCTCAGGGTCAGCGCGACACGGGCTTCTATGGCCAGGCTGGGGTGGCAACAGGTAAACATCAGCCGCAGGCGGTCGTCTTCGATGGTTTCGTCGTCCACCAGTGGCTGGGTTTGTGTCTGGGCTTCGAGGCTCTGGGCAAGCGCCATCAGGCACTGGTTGAGGCGTGTGCTTTTTCGTATCCGGTCTATGGCTTTAAAGCGTCCGGTTGAAATCAGCCAGGCCCGTGGGTTCTCGGGTATACCCTCGCGCTGCCATTGCGACAGTGCCGCTGTGAACGCATCCTGCAGAGCATCTTCGGCCAGATCGAAGTCGCCCTGCAGCAGGCGAATCAGTGTGGCCCGCACCCGACTGGATTCGTTGCGGTAGAGGGTGGCAATACGTTCTTCAACAGAGCGGGAGGACATACCACAGTGTATAATCGGTACTAATTATCGTCCAGGCAGACCCTGTTCCCTGATTATAAAGAATAAATATTGACTGTTTGTGGTGGGATGGGCGAGCAGGTTTGCATAACTCACTGACCAGCGAGTAAATTGATGAATACCAGCGAAAAGATCTATTCCGGCAAAACCAAAGACCTCTACGCTCTGCCGAATGACAACATTCTCCTCGTCTTCAAGGACGACGTCACCGGTGGTGAAGACGGTGTTATTGATCCGGGTGCCAACACCGTCATCGGTCAGGTCGAAGGCAAGGGCCGAAAGTCGCTCGCCATGACCGATCATTTCTTCAAGTGCCTCCATAACGCCGGCATTCCTACCCACCTGGTACGTCTCGACCTCGGGCAGGCCAGCATGGAAGTCCGTCGCGCTGAGCCTCTGGGCAAGGATATCACCGGCAAGGGCGGCCTCGAGTTCATCTGCCGCACCCGGCCCTGGGGCAGTTTCCGGCGCCGGTACCAGAACTACATCGGTGACACCGAAAGTAAGCTCGACTACCTGGTTGAGATCACCATCAAGGATGACGAACGCGGTGATCCGCTCATGAACGACGACACCATCGTTGCCCTCGGCCTGCTTTCCCGGCAGCATCTCGAACAGGCCAAGGATCTCACCCGTCAGGTGTGTCGTATCGTCGAGTCAGACCTGGCTGCCAAAGAGCTGAGCCTGATCGACATGAAGATCGAAATCGGCTTCGTCGAGGGCGAGGTTGTGGTCATCGACGAGGTCTCGGCGGATGCGATGCGGGTCATGGATGGCGAAGGCAAGGTGCTGGACCACGCGACACTGTACGAAAAGCTGATCTGCTAGAGTAACGGCCGTGGGTGTGGCTGACACTCCGGGTTTGGCACTCAGCATTTTAATCGCGGCTCTAGCTCTCCCGCGAAGGGTGTTCATGCTGCTGAGCCAGTTGATGATAATGAGCAAGGCGCTCAAGAGCATAGTGGGCGGCGGTGAGCCGAACTTCATTGCGATCGCCGTCAAAATCGCAGGTTTCACTGTACTGATAGGTTTTCTCGCCACAGCGAACGGCCCAGGCAAAGCAAACCCGACCTGCCGGAGTGCCATCGTCACTTGGGGCTGGCCCTGCCACCCCTGAGTTGGACAGCGCAATCGTGGCGTTATTCCTGTTAAGAGCCCCATGCGCCATCTCAAGCGCGACCTCTTCACTGGTAAGGCCGTAACGATCTATCGTATCGAAACTGACGTTCAGGTAGCGATTCTTTGACTCCGGCGAATACACCGCGAGCCCACAATCGATACAGCTGCCGCTACCCGGTACGCGCGCCAGTTCGGATACCACCAACCCTGCGGTGCAGGACTCTGCGGTTGTGAGAACAATGTTATTGTTTTTCAGGTAATCAACAACGGCTTCCAGATTAATCATTGCAACGCTTCCCGCCTGGGGTTTCCGTGCTCCTGCCCAAGATTAAATCACACACCGCAGCTGCGCAAAGCGTAAACGGCGTGCAGGATGAGGCTCATCTGCCGGGGCCGACCCGCACCGAAGGCGCGGTTCAATTGTTGAGAGCATAGCCTGAGTTGCTACATTCTGTGAAAAAGGGCAGTGTCTTGCGAAGCATGCCGTGAGCCTGTCCGGGCATGAACACCTGCGCATGCACACCACTGAAGGAGATCTGACCATGAAAAAAAACACGCTGGGCCGTTCGGGTATTGAAATTGCCCCCCTTGCTTTTGGTGGCAACGTGTTCGGCTGGACCGCCGATCAGGCCCGATCCTTCGAATTGCTGGACCGGTTTGTCGAGCGGGGCTTTAACACGATCGATACCGCTGATGTCTATTCAGCCTGGGCCCCCGGCCTCAGTGGCGGGGAATCTGAGACTGTACTGGGCCAGTGGCTGGCGCGGCGCGGGCGGCGTGACGACATAGTGCTGATGACCAAGGTGGGCATGCTTGAGCAGCGCAAAGGTTTGTCCGCAGCCAATATCGAGGCGGCCCTTAACGATTCCCTGAAGCGCCTCGGCACCGATTACGTGGATGTCTTTTTTGCCCACATTGATGACGAAGACGTACCACTGGAGGAAACCCTCACTGCCTTCGACAAGTTGGTCAAGGCGGGCAAAGTGCGTGCACTGGGCGCTTCCAACTATTCTGCCGGGCGTTTACGGCAGGCACTAGCCGTATCGCAAGAGCAGGGGCTGGCCCGTTATGAGGTTATACAGCCGCTGTACAATCTCCATGACCGGGAAGATTTCGAAACCAGCCTGGCGCCACTGGTGCAGGAGCAGGAGGTTGGTGTGGTCAGTTACTTCTCCCTCGCCAGCGGGTTTCTGACGGGCAAGTATCGTACCCTGGAAGATGTGCAGGGCAGTCCCCGCGCCGATTTCCTGCAAGGCTATTTCAGCGAGCGAGGCCAGCGATTATTGCAAGAGCTGCTGGCGGTGTCTGATGAAGTGTCTGCACGTCCGGCCCAGGTGGCGTTAGCCTGGTTGCTGAGCCGTCCCGGCGTTACCGCTCCCATCGCCAGCGCCACCAGTGTGTCCCAGCTTGACGAAATCCTTGATGCGGTAACGCTGTCATTGCCACAGCCGCTATTGGCCCGGTTGACTGAGGCAGGCCAGAGTTAGTTTTTCCTTATGCCTTGGTTTTAAGAGCTCTCCGAACAAGAGCTATGGTGCTTGGCAGGTGAGAATGGTATTTTCGCTGCGTTTTGTATTCTCACCTGCAGAGCACCTGCAAAAAAGCTTTCATGTAGAGCGGTCATAATGCCAGAGCCAGAAAACAGCGATGAATACTGGATGGGGCGCGCGCTTGAGCTGGCGGCCCAGGGCGCGGCAATAGGCGAGGTTCCGGTAGGTGCAGTGGTTGTTCGTGATGGTGTAGAGCTTGGCAGGGGTTTTAACACGCCGATCACCGGGTGTGATCCCACGGCTCACGCCGAGATACGCGCATTGCGGGATGCGGCAGCCAGGATAGGGAACTACCGCCTGAGCGGGGCCACCCTGTACGTTACTCTGGAGCCCTGCACCATGTGCGTAGGAGCCATTGTTCACAGCCGTATCAGCCGCTTGGTTTACGGTGCCTGCGAACCCAAGGCGGGTGCAGTAGAATCGGCCCGGAGAACGCTGGACGAGCCCCATCTGAACTGGCAGGTTGAGGCCGTCGGAGGCATTCTCCAAGCTGAGTGTAGTCAGATAATCAGTGATTTTTTCAGACGCCGCCGTGCCGAAATCCGGCAGCGGCGTAAACAGGGTCCAGGGAAGGAGTAGTTCCGCATGAAAGTACTCGTTACCGGCGGTGCCGGATACATTGGCAGCCACGTGGTGCGCCAGTTAGCAGAAGCCGGTCATGACATAGTGGTGTTTGATAATCTTTCGACCGGTTACCGCTGGGCGGTCACGGCTGGCGAGCTGGTGGTAGGCGATCTTACGAATGAGGAAGAAATCGAACAGGTTTTTTCCCGGCATGATTTTGAAGCCGTTCTGCACTTTGCTGCCAACATTGTGGTTCCGGAATCTGTAACCAATCCGCTCAAGTACTACAGCAATAACACCCGCAATACCCTGAACCTGCTCAAGGCTGTTGATAGGCACAAAGTGCCGTACATGGTGTTTTCTTCAACCGCTGCAGTGTATGGCATGCCTGAAGAGACAGTGCTTACGGAAGACCTCCCGCTTGCTCCTATCAATCCCTATGGCGCCTCCAAGATGATGAGCGAGCGGATGATGATGGACCTGGCTGCGGCGACCAGTCTTAATTACGTTATTCTGCGCTATTTCAACGTAGCCGGTGCCAACCCTGACGGGCTGCTTGGCCAGGCAACCCCAGACGCCACGCACCTGATCAAAGTGGCGTGCGAATGTGTGACCGGCCAGCGGGACGGAATGAGTGTCTTCGGCACCGACTACGATACCCGCGATGGCACCTGCATCCGGGACTACATTCACGTAGAAGACCTGGCCAGGGCCCACGTTATGGCGTTGGATTACATGGCCCGGGGCGGTGAGTCTCAGGTATTGAACTGCGGGTATGGCCGGGGCTTTACCGTGCGTGAGGTAATCGATGTGGTCAAGGCCGAATCCGGGCTGGACTTCCCGGTGCAGGAAACC
>Ga0209075_1000177_pt1 | contig 57843 bp, 53 predicted proteins | sample Stecom2011_FD_187523 | JGI IMG/M metagenome (GOLD analysis project Ga0209075, IMG submission 187523) | Agricultural soil microbial communities from Utah to study Nitrogen management - Steer compost 2011 (SPAdes) (version 2) | ecosystem: Environmental > Terrestrial > Soil > Agricultural land...
ATGTTGTTCTGACGCGCTAGTTTGGCAGCTGCTACAGGAATACCATAATCTATTTTTCGATAGATCTCCTTGTCAGGTGTTTTCGATTTTGTTGTGCCGATGCAACAAAAAACCACATCTCCTACAAAGCTTTTACCGTGTTTATCCAATTCGAATAAATCGATGATGTGCTCCTCAATTTTTGGAGATGCAACGTTCGCCTTGCTGCGCGAAAACAAGATTACTTTTTCGTATGAAGGATCGGACAACAGGTTGTTTAACAAGATATTTCCGGTCAGTCCAGTAGCTCCTAATATGATGGCAGTTTTTTTCATGGTATTCACAAAGTTAACCTTTAACTTTGATAAAACTTCTTTGAAGAAGCACAGGTTAATTTGTTTTAAAGACTATATCGATTTTGGAACCGTCTTTTTTAATTCGCAAAATTATTCACATCGACATGGATGCATTTTACGCTTCGGTGGAACAATTGGACAATCCAGCGTTGCGCGGCAAACCTGTGGCGGTTGGCGGTCTTGGAAATCGAGGGGTTGTCGCCGCTGCGAGTTACGAAGCGAGAAAATTTGGTGTGCATAGTGCCATGAGCAGCATGGCCGCTCGTGAACGTTGTCCGGACTTGCTATTTGTTCCCACCCGATTTGAACGCTATCGTGAAATTTCGAAAACTGTTCGCGCCATCTTTTTTGAATATACCGATTTGGTAGAACCGCTTTCGTTAGATGAAGCTTATCTGGACGTAACTGAAAACAAAAAAGGAAATCCGAGTGCGACTTTAATTGCAGCGGAAATCCGAAAAGAAATCAAAGAAAAAACCGGTCTAAACGCTTCGGCTGGTATTTCCATCAATAAATTTATGGCGAAAATTGCCAGCGATATCAACAAGCCTAACGGACAAAAAACCATCCCGCCAGAAGAAGTGCTCGACTTTTTAGAAACTTTGGAAGTAAAAGAATTCTACGGTGTCGGAAAGGTAACGCGAGAAAAAATGTATCGGTTGGGCATCTTTACAGGCAAGGATTTAAAAGCACGAAGCAAGGCGTTTTTAGAAGAACACTTCGGAAAAAGCGGTCTGCATTACTACCACATTGTCCGGGGTATTCAGCACAGCGAAGTGCGGCCCGAACGGATTCAAAAATCCTTGGCTGCCGAACACACTTTTTCTGAAAATATATCCTCCGAGATCTTTATGATGGAACGTTTGGATGAAATAGCCAATGCCGTCGAACGCCGCCTTACGAAACGAAATTTGGCCGGCAAGACTGTCACACTAAAGATTCGATACAGCGATTTTAGCATTCAAACCCGAAGCAAAACCGTATCCAACTATCTAAGCATTAAACAAGAATTCCTCCCGATTGTAAAAGGCTTGCTCTATCAAGAAAAGATGAAAGATTCTGTGCGACTCTTAGGCATATCCATCTCCAACCTCAACAACGAGGATCCAAAAGATGCCACTGAAGACAAGGAATCCATCGACGTGCAACTTAAACTAGCTTTTTAGTAAGTTGCATTTACTATAAGTTTTGGCTGCTCTTATCAAACGGCAAAACCATTATGATTTCTTTATTGATCTAATTCCGGTAAAAACCCTTCGTTTTACTGTATTTCCGACACACGCAGTGTATTTACCATCCCCTTGTTGGCAATGGGCATCGCTGCGAGGTTCACCAAATAGTCACCTTTTAAGACATAGCCATTTTCCACAGCTATTTGATTTACATCTTCTACCGTATCATCGGTACTCACAAACTTGTCATAATAGAACGCATTGACGCCCCAAAGGAGGTTCAAACGCGCTAAAATACGCTTGTTAGAAGTAAAGGCAAGGATAAACGCCGACGGTCGCCAAGCAGATATCTGAAAGGCAGTATAACCACTATTGGTTAATGTACAAATTGCTTTCGCTTCAATCTCATCGGCCATCATCGCAGCATGAAAACAAATAGATTTGGTGATGTATCGGTTGGTTCGTGTAATTGGCGGTTCCTCAGGAACGGTAATCAGTTTTGAGTCTTCTACGCTAATCAGAATTTTTGCCATAGTCTTAATCACCTCAACGGGGTAGCTACCCACCGAAGTTTCTCCAGAAAGCATCACAGCATCTGCTCCGTCCATAACCGAGTTTGCTACGTCGTTTACTTCCGCTCGTGTTGGCGTGAGTGACGTAATCATGGTTTCCATCATTTGTGTGGCAATTATGACCGGAATTCGGGCACTTTTAGCAATATTCACCAGCTCTTTTTGGATAATGGGCACTTCTTCTACAGGTATTTCTACACCCAAATCACCTCGTGCAACCATCAAGCCATCGCAATTGGCCACAATTTCCTCAATATTGTCTACAGCTTCTGGCTTTTCTATCTTAGCGAGAATCGGCACTTTATAATCGGAGTGCGCTTCAATTAAAGCTTGTAACTCTTTTAAATCAGATCCAAATCGCACGAAAGATAAGGCAATCCAATCCACTTCTTGGTCTATTGCAAAGACGGCATCTTTCTTATCTTTCATGGTCAATGCTGGCAATGAAAGCTTGGTGTTTGGTAGGTTAACCCCTTTTTTAGAGCGCAACGGTCCTCCTTGGATAACCTTCGTTTTAACGGTGTCTTTCTTGTTGGTTTCCAACACTTCAAACATTAGCTTCCCATCATCTAATAACACCCTTTCGCCTACTTTAACATCTTTTGGGAAACCATCATAGTTCATATAAACTCGCTCTCTGTTTCCTTTAAACTCTTTTCCTGTACAAAATAATATCTCATCTCCAGTACGCACGACCACTTCTTCCTTCATCATCCCGATGCGGAGTTTAGGCCCTTGTAAATCTGCCAAAACTGCTGTGTTACTACCCAGTTCTGCTGAAACCTTTCGGATAGTTTGAATATTTTTCTTTGCGATATCATACTTCGCATGCGAGAAATTTATCCTAAAAACATCAACCCCCTCTAGGATCATTTCTCTTATTATTTCTTCATTTGAAGTTGCTGGCCCTAGGGTTGCAACAATTTTTGTTTTTTTTCTTCTTTTCATATTTCGAAAATCAAATTTTCTTTTGATTTAATATTTTTAACATCAACAGTATAGGCGGTAACCACCTGTTTAATTCCGTTGATTGTCGTTACTAATTCTTTTAATGGAAAAACCCCACCCTCGTGCTCTATTTTGATAAAGTAATCAATTTTGTTCAATTCTGGAAGTAAGTAATGTGTCTCAGACTTCGTATAGAACAGCGAGTCACACCCATTTTCGAGGCCCACATCCACATGTTTTGCTTGGCGCGACTTGTTGGCTATAAGGCTATATTTGGTGTGATTTTGGGCGTCTATAAATTCGTATATCGAAAAAAACACTTGTTCGTTTTTTCGAGTAAAATCAAGGTCCGATTCGCACCTTTCTAGTTTTATGTGCGCCTCTCGATTAAGCAGATAAGCCATTCTAAAATCTTCAACACTACAGTGAATAGCGACAAGCTCGAAAGAATCTTCGAAGTCTTCATCCAGCGTCAGTTTAAAATGTGCCATTGTTTACTACTTTAAAAACTACAGAAAATGACAGGTCGTCTAACTCACTCACAAAAATACGGAAGTAATAAACAGCAAAAGTTGAAAAATGAGTAATTGTTTTAGAATTCGAAAGCAGGATGGATTTCAACTTAGATACGCTTAAAATGCTTTGTTTTTCTCGATGTAAAATACCGTGGTTTATTGTCTAAACGATTCAATGCTCAACTGAAATTTGTAATAAGCTCTTTTGGCTGCGAGTTCTTCGGCTTTCTTTTTTGATGTTGCTCGCGCTTTGGCAATGGTTTCATCATCCAATTTCAGACGAACTCCAAAGTGTTTCGGATCGTCTTTACCGTCGTCCTCATAGGTTTCGAAAGCAAATTTCTTTTTGTCCTTTTGACACCATTCGATAAAAATGGATTTATAGCTAATGACCTTCCCTTCCAGTTTTTTGATATCCACATACGGTTTGATAACTCTTTTGTGGATGAATTTTTCGCAGTATCTGATACCGCGATCCAAATATATAGCCCCAACTAAAGCTTCAAATACGTTTCCGTAAACATTACCGCCAAACTGTTGCACGGAAGCTCCTGTTTTTAGAAACTTAACCAAGTTTAAATCGCGTCCTAACTCATTGAGGTGTTCTCGACTAACGACTTTACTCCGCATTTTTGTAAGGTATCCTTCGTCGCCTTCCGGTACTTTTTTGAACAAATAGGCTGCAATGACAGCTCCGAGCATGGCATCGCCTAAAAACTCCAAACGCTCATAGTTCTGGGGAATCCCGTTAGCTATTTTATTGGTGGATCTGTGTGTAAAAGCCCTGCGATAAATAGCGAGATCTTTTGGTCTGAAGCCTAAAATTTTCTTTAATGACCGATAAAACTCTTCGTCTCGATCGTGAGTAGAAGAAAATATGTTTTTAAAGGAAGACATTCATCTGAATCAGGAATCTATCTTTTTAAAAAGTATACAGGCGTTGTGTCCTCCAAAACCAAACGTGTTGCTCATGGCAACATTAACTTCTCGTTTTTGCGCTTTGTTCAGCGTTAGGTTTAGAGAAGGATCGATATTCTCATCAACCGTTGTGTGGTTTATCGTTGGGGGAACAATTCCGTGTTCCATAGCTAAAATCGACGCGATTGCTTCAATAGCACCTGCCGCACCGAGAAGGTGACCAGTCATCGATTTTGTTGAATTGATGTTGATATCGTTGGCGTGTTTTCCAAAAATATTGGAAATGGCTTTTAATTCTGCCACGTCGCCAAGTGGTGTTGAGGTTCCGTGTGTGTTGATTGTATCAACTTCATCAGAACTCATTTTTGCATCCTGAAGGCAGTTCAGCATAACGCGTTCTACGCCTATTCCTTCCGGATGTGGTGCCGTCATATGGTGAGCGTCACTGCTCATTCCACCGCCAACTACTTCGGCATAAATCTTAGCACCTCGTTTTTTTGCATGCTCATACTCTTCAAGAACAAGCGCTCCTGAACCTTCGCCAAGGACAAAACCATCGCGGGTTGCGTCAAAGGGTCTTGAAGCTGTTTCAGGACTGTCATTGCGTGTCGATAGCGCATGCATAGCGTTAAAGCCTCCCATTCCAGCAATGGTAACTGCAGCCTCGCTTCCTCCTGTAACGATAACGTCGCACGTGCCCAATCGGATGTAGTTTAGTGCATCGATAATGGCATTTGCCGCCGAGGCACAAGCAGAAACAGTGGTATAGTTCGGGCCCATAAATCCGTGTTTGATGGATATGTGTCCCGGCGCTATGTCCGCAATCATTTTTGGAATAAAGAAGGGGTTGAAACGAGGTGTTCCATCCCCTTCTACAAATTTTTGAACTTCGTCTTGGAACGTTTGCAAACCGCCAATACCTGCACCCCAAATAACACCCACGCGAAACTTATCGACCTTTTCTAGGTCAATTCCAGAGTCGAGAATGGCTTCATCTGAAGATATTAAGGCATATTGCGCAAAACGATCTAATCTCCGAGCTTCTTTTCTTTCGAAATAATCTTCGGGATTATAGTCTTTTAGTTCACAAGCAAATTTTGTTTTGAACTTAGTCGTATCAAAATAGGTAATAGGAGCACAGCCACTTTTACCATTGACAAGTCCATTCCAATATTCTGGAATATTCTTGCCTATGGGTGTTAATGCACCAAGACCAGTAACAACAACTCGCTTTAGTTCCATCGAAGAAATCTTATTTTGCTGCTTCTATATAAGTAATTGCTTGACCAACGGTCGCAATATTCTCTGCTTGATCATCTGGAATTTGGATATCGAATTCTTTTTCGAACTCCATAATTAGCTCTACCGTGTCAAGTGAGTCGGCTCCTAAATCGTTAGTGAAGCTCGCGTCATTAACAACTTCGTTCTCGTCTACACCTAATTTGTCTACGATAATCGCTTTTACTCTTGATGCAATGTCTGACATAATCTTAATTTTTAAATTTAATTTACAATCGGCAAAAGTAAAACATTTTAATTGAAAATAACATTTAATACCTAAAATGTGACTTTTTACCTTTTGGCGAGCACCCATTCCGACAAATTATAGGAGTGAATGTTCGTTAAAGCTCAAATTGTATCGCGCTGGCTTTCACTCCATTGCAAACAATTGATTTTTTCTTTCTATCAAAACACCAAATTAAACATTTTTGTTCGAATATAACTACGTCTTATCCTACTTTTGTCGTAAATTTTCATTCTTTGCCGTAAAATTAAACTGATTATAATGAATAAGCAGATTGTTATTTTCGCTTCTGGCAATGGTTCGAATGCCGAAAACATCATTAAACACTTTCAAAAAACTGAAGGTGCAGAAGTGGTATTAGTACTCTCGAATAAAAAAGACGCTAAAGTTCTTGAAAGAGCGAGAACATTGCATGTCGATGCCCGGTCTTTTTCAAAAAAAGAGCTTACAGACAAAAACGGTGTTCTTAAAATTCTAAATAAAATCGATCCCGATCTAATTGTCTTGGCAGGTTTCCTTTTAAAGTTTCCTGAAATCATCATAGACCGTTTTCCCAATAAAATAATCAACATTCATCCAGCGCTACTTCCGAAATACGGTGGAAAAGGCATGTATGGTAGTTATGTACACGAGGCCGTGATAAAAAATCAGGAACCGGAAAGCGGCATTAGCATTCACTATGTGAACGAAGCCTACGACGAAGGTGCAATTATCCTTCAAAAGAAAGTGGCGGTTAGTGCGGCCGATACATCGGAAACCCTTGCGCAAAAAATTCACGCCTTGGAACACGAATGGTTTCCAAAGACAATTGAGGAATTACTCCTCAAACAATCTGCGAACACAACTCATCCTGCGAAATAAACCACTGTGGCAAAGAAAAAACAAAAATATTACGTTGTCTGGTTTGGAAATCCTACGGGCATTTTCGACAGTTGGGAGAAGTGCAAAAAAGCTATCTCAGGCGTTAATGGCGCCCAATACAAAAGCTTTGATACTCGCGCAGAAGCGATAAAAGCCTACAATAAGGAATATACTGACTACGTTGGAAAGTCAAAGAAAAAACCGCTTACCAAAGCAGATATTGCCCAGTATGGCGAAATAGATTTATACACAATATCTGTCGATGCAGCCTCAAGTGGCAATCCAGGCATCATGGAATATCGCGGTGTAGATACCCAAACCCACAAACAGTTATTCCATCAAGGACCCTTTCGGCAAGGCACCAACAATGTGGGCGAATTCCTAGCGCTGGTCCACGGATTGGCTTATTTGAAAAAGAACAAAAGTGACCGCAACATATATAGCGACTCAAAAATTGCGATCGGATGGGTGAAGCGAAAAAAATGCAACACCAAACTCAAGCGGACCGCTCAAAACAAACAGCTTTTTGAGTTGATTGAACGCGCTGAATACTGGCTTAAAAACAATACCTATTCCACTAAAATCCTGAAGTGGGAAACCAAGGCATGGGGCGAAATTCCAGCTGATTTTGGACGAAAATAACTTAATTTGATCTGATAAAAGCTGTGCTGCCCATGTTGACCTTCATAAGCCAAAGTCCAATAAAATATTCTTTGTCTTGATGCTGTTTCCACACTTCGAATCCGCCTTCTAAATCGTCGAAGGATTGAATATAAATGTATTCCCAATCGTTTTCTGGACTGACAAATGTATGTGGTGTGAATCCTTTCGATATTAAAAATTCGCGCCATCGGATCGCATTCTTTCTATTAGCAAAAACATTGGTCACTAAGTAGTATCCCGATGGAAGTCCAGGTATTATTCGATTATCTTGAGTTAATATCTGGTGCTTTATATCGACTGCCTCAGATTCTGACAGATTTGGATAACGCAATTTTCTACTGCCATTCACTGTATATATTTTTGAAGTATTAGATAACTGAATACCCTTTTTATCTGCTTCCTGCTCATCCGACTCTTCATTTATTTGCTTTTGAGAACCTCCTACATTATCACGCAATCGTTGCGTAGTTTCCTCGTCACCGTTAATCCCCACTTCTTCAGATTTCGAAAACTCAGTTTTTCCAGCAGCAAGATCTTCAACACCTTCGTGCAGTTTATTTTGATCAGCATCTTCTTCTGTCTCCGGACGCTGAGTTGAATTGATTGCGACTGCATTCGTATCACTACTTTGTATCTTTTGAGTTGTGGTCGGCGTTTTTTCAGCTTTTTGCAAACCATCTTTTTTAGAAATTGATTCTGTTTGGTTCCAACCGAAATTAACTAGCTCTAAATAATCTTGATCCAAATCAATTTCGAAAGACACAAAGAATAAGTAAAATCGATCGGCACGGGTTTGAAATCGAAGTGTTGCTTCTGTGGTGTTTTCATCAAAAAACTGATTCTTTTCGTTAGGGATGTCCAGCTTTAACAAATCAAAACCCAAAGTATTACTACTGTTCGGATTACGATCGCTATACATAGAATTCCCCATCGTAATAGAACTGTTGAAAAAGTTTCTTTCCTCTCGAAGAGAATTACTCATCGGAACAAAATCTTGTTCTTTTTCGTTGTATAACAACAATTGATCCGAACGTATTTTACGATCGCCTTCCAAGGCACCAATTCCGAGAGTGGGATTGATTTTGCCTTCTTGCCTACTTCTGAATCTGGAAAACTTTATATCGACCTTCTCCCTATCCACCTCTATTAATCCATCGTATGTAGTGAAGTATTTCAGGCTTTCTTCGGCATTTTCATAAACGATATAGAGTAACCATCCTGCAGATCCTCCTCCTGGAATTTTTCCTTCGGCGGCCCTTATATTCCCAACGGTATACACTCCAGTTAATTCGGGCAATTCTTGAAGTATATCTGTGACATCGGCGCGACAGACGTATGGCGCTACATCTTCAAAACCTTCTTTTCCGTATTCATCTTTTAAAACTATTCCCTCAATAGGCACATACTCGCTTCCTGGAGTTTTAAACAACACTTGATGCACTTTATCTTCTCTTTCGCCGCGAGCAATGTAGCGTGCCCTTCCGCTAGACGTTCGCAAAACCCCTTTTTCATAAGGGTAAAGCCCAGTCCAATACAATGCGGCATAAGCTACTTTTGCATTGTTTGGCACATCCCGAATCGATGCTTGACTAGAGCTAAACGTGGCTTTATCGTCATCTACGTCGATGTATTTCATGTTTACAGCGTCGTTTGGAACTTCATCTTGCATCATCGGCCTCGTGGCGTGATGTCCTAATATGTTGTTCCCTATCAAAATGGAATTTCCATGAAAATATAATTGTTTGCTCTCCTTTAGATTTTCCTTCGTTTGGGAGAAAGCACCTTGAATAAACAAGATCGCTGTAAAAAAGATAAAAATTCGAGTCATTATTTAGTGTATGTTCAGTTTTTAAAATTAGCAAATTTCTGCCAAATAATATCGCTTCTCAATTGCGAGTTATCAAAAACATTCAATATACACAGCACAGAAATCCAATTGATTATCACTATACACTGTAACAATGTGCTCAAAACTATTAATAAGTTTATGCTTCGCTCCATACACCTTAATTTTAACAAGAGAACCTTCCTCCATTTTTTTATATCGCTCACTTTGAAAACCTCCTAATTTATGGTGTTACCTTTTTTCAAAATTGTATCTTTGTGCTCTTTTTCATAGCATTCTTTTAGGTGACTGCTAAAATTCAAATTTAACCTTGATTTTATTCAAGAAATCGAACATATCATGAGTAAACTTGTAATTGTTGGAACAGTTGCTTTCGACGCAATCGAAACTCCGTTTGGAAAAACAGACAAAATCTTAGGAGGTGCTGCAACGTATATCGGCCTGGCAGCTTCTGTTTATAATGTTGATGGTGCAATTGTTTCAATAGTGGGAGGCGATTTCCCAAAAGACGACCTCGAAATGTTACGGGGCAAGGGATTGGATCTATCTGGTCTTGAAATCGTTGAAGATGGAAAGACATTTTTTTGGAGCGGAAAATATCACAACGATATGAACACCCGCGACACATTGATTACGGATCTAAACGTTCTTGCAGATTTTAAACCCATGGTGCCTGAAGCGTACCAAAGCGCTGAAGTTGTGATGCTAGGAAACCTGCACCCCAATGTGCAAATGAGCGTTATTGAGCAAATGGAAAATCCAAAACTCATTGTGCTGGACACGATGAATTTCTGGATGGACAACACGTTGGACGAGTTGTTAGATGTAATCGCTAAAGTGGATGTAGTAACAATCAACGACGAAGAAGCACGTCAACTTTCTGGAGAATATTCGTTAGTGAAAGCAGCGCAAAAAATAATGCAATTGGGACCGAAAAATGTAGTCATTAAAAAAGGGGAACACGGCGCCTTGCTCTTTGGCGACGACGATGTATTTTTCGCCCCTGCTTTACCGTTGCGTGAAGTCTTCGACCCCACTGGCGCGGGCGACACTTTCGCAGGTGGATTTACAGGCTATTTGTCGCGCACTGGAAACTACAGCTTTGAAAACATGAAAAATGCCGTTGTAAACGGATCGGCGCTCGCATCGTTCTGCGTCGAGAAATTTGGAACCGAACGCCTGCTTAATCTTTCGAGAGATGAGATGTTCAACAGGATCCACCAATTTAAGAGTTTGACCCAATTCGATATAAAATTAACTTAGATATAGTCATAAATCGGTTTAAGAAATTAAACTTTAACGCAATACCAGACACCAAACAAAATGAGCGACGAATTAAAACACGATTGTGGAATAGCATTAGTTCGATTACTTAAACCTTTAGAATTCTACAAGGAAAAATACGGCACGGCATTTTATGGAATAAATAAAATGTACCTGTTGATGGAAAAACAGCACAATCGAGGCCAAGATGGCGCTGGTCTTGCGAGCATTAAATTAAATATGGATCCTGGACAGCGCTACATCAGTAGAATCCGTTCTAAGGAAGCACAACCTATCCAGGACATATTTTCACAAATTAATGAGCGTATAAACACCGTTTTTAAAAACAATCCAGAATATTTAAACGATGTAGCAACTCAGAAAGCACATATGCCCTACTTAGGAGAATTAATCTTAGGCCACGTGCGTCACGCTACCTACGGCAACAACAGTATAGAGAACGTCCATCCATTTCTTAGACAAAACAACTGGATGCACCGCAACCTCATCATTGCTGGGAATTTTAACATGACCAATACCGATGCGCTTTTCGACAACCTCATCAAACTCGGCATGCACCCTAAAGAAAAGGCCGACACCGTTACTATCATGGAGCGAATTGGTCACTTCTTAGATGACGCGGTCAATAAACTTTACAAAAAGGCTAAACAAAAAGGGCTAAACAAACAAGAAGCTTCGCCTTATATTGCAGAAAATATTAAGGTCCAAAAAATTCTTCGAAAATCCGCATCCAATTGGGATGGCGGATACACAATTGCAGGCCTATTGGGTCACGGCGATGCTTTTGCGCTGCGTGATCCTATCGGAATTAGACCAGCTTTTTATTACCACGACGACGAAGTAGTGGTGGTGGCATCTGAACGGCCCACCATCCAAACCACCTTTAACGTTCCTTACGAAGACATTCACGAAATAGAGCCAGGACACGCTTTGGTGATTAAAAAGAATGGTATAGTAAAGTCGCACCAAATTCTTGCCCCTTTAGAACGTCGTTCGTGTTCGTTTGAACGCATCTACTTTTCGAGAGGAAACGACGTGGAAATCTATGAAGAGCGAAAAATGCTCGGAAAATTAGTCATGCCACAAGTTTTACAGGAAATAAATTACGATACCGAAAACTCGGTGTTTTCATACATTCCAAACACAGCGGAAACCTCTTTTTACGGTATGCTCGACGCAGCTCAAGACGAGCTGAACAAACAAAAGAACGAAGCGATTATTAAGGAGCGTAAAACCCTTACTTTAAAACGCCTACACGAAATACAAGCGCACAAAGTTCGCACTGAAAAAATTGCAGTAAAAGACGTTAAGCTCCGCACGTTTATTACAGACGACAACAGCCGAGACGATTTAGTTGCACACGTTTACGACGTAACCTATGGTATTGTAAAGCCTAATGATACGCTAGTGATTATCGACGACAGCATTGTTCGTGGAACCACACTTAGGACCAGTATTTTAAAAATGTTGGATCGATTAAATCCGAAGAAAATCATCGTGGTATCTTCTGCACCTCAAATTCGCTATCCCGATTGCTACGGCATCGATATGGCACAACTTGAAAACCTTGTCGCTTTTCAAGCAGCTCTTGCACTTCACAGAGAAAGAGGAACGGACGCCATCATCGAAGAAATCTACAATCAGTGTAAATCGCAAATTGGTTTACCTGACAGTGAGGTAGTCAACCACGTCAAAAAACTCTACGAACCTTTTTCCGATGAAGAAATTTCTGATAAAATTGCAGAAATCGTCATTGGCGAAGAAATCAATGCAGGACTGAAAGTGATTTTCCAATCCATAGAAAACTTGCATAAAGCATGTCCGAAAGATTTGGGCGATTGGTATTTCACCGGAAATTATCCAACCCCAGGAGGAAACAGAGTGGTTAATAAAGCCTATCTCAATTTTTTCGAAGGAAAAAATGAACGTGCGTATTAATAGACCTCAATAATTCTTAAAAAATCTATTGAGCTATAGTAAGATGTCTGATCAGATTTGACGATCGGACGGAAATTATAGTGGAATACATTGCTAAGCAATAAGGAAAAATCATCTTTTCAATCGGAAAGTTTCATTGAGGCTCCAATTGGCGCGCACATCGATTTTAGTAGGATAATACAAGATGCGTTCTGGGTTTCTTCGCTCCAAGAAGCTACCGCTATCCCACTTTCGATTTTTATTATCGTCGAAAATAATTCGCAAGAAATATTTCTTCGGAAGAATTTCATCAAAATACACTACTTGCAAATCTTCTAGATAAGCTTCGGCCTCCACCGCATAATTATCATCTACAAGCTGGACGATAATTGGAAATTGATCCACATTTTCTAAGGTTAAGGAGAGCGTTCCGTAGTCTGAATTGGACCGAGTTTTCAAGGTAAAACTGATGGAGTCGTTTTCCTTTCCAAAGAAATCGGTCATGGCACCGGGCAGCAACAAACCGTTATAGGTTTCGTTCTCCATTTTTTCAAACCAAATTTCAGCCTGATTTTCTTTCTGATTCAGTCGTATTTCAGTATCGATAGGAATAGAATCCGAAGGCATAATGGTTATTTTCTCAGGATCGACCGAAACGATGGGTCTATTTGCGCGGATCATAAAAGTGTCCTTCAGTTTTAACCTCCCCGTATTTACTGGCGAAAAATTCAAGGAATCGAGATAAAGCTCTCGCATGCGTACATGAGCTGTATCTATTTTGTCTTTATTTTTCACTAAAAACAATAATGAGTCAGCTTCAAAACTAGGTTTATACCAATAGTGCATCGTGTCTTTAACCCGATCCTTATACATCGCATATTCAAAGTCAGCAGGCACCTCTGAAATGGGTTCTATTTGCATGTGGCTCCCATCGCCTTCATAACCAAAAGCAATATGATTTTTCCCAATCAAACTCGGCCGACTGAGCTTGTATTCACGCGCTTCTTTGAACAATGTGAGCACATACGAAGAATCGGTTGGAATGGTTATGGGTTCGGCAATAAACCCTATTTTATCGTCTCGTGGATTAAAAATATAGCTGCGATTCTTCTCTTCGATGGCAACCAATAAATACGCACCTTCCTTGAGGTTTGTGAATTGGAAAACCCCTGTTGTATCCCGTGTAGTTGTGATATACATTGGTTTTTCCTGATAGACAATCGAGTCGGTATACGCCTCATTCATTTCATATAACATCACTGTTGCACCGGGCTTTGGCTTAATCAATTCCGCATCGAGAACCCGTCCAGACAAGGTGAGACTATCGATATAACTGCCTGTCGAAAACACATACTTATAATGCTCCAACACATTCCCTTCATTATTATCTTCGATGCTGTTCCCGAAGTTGAACAAATAGGTGGTGTTGGGTTTAAGCGTATCTTCAATTCTAATTTTTAAAGTTTTAGACGCGCTCAAAGGCGTAATGATGGGCGCATGAGTCATTGGAGGAGAAATAATCAACTCTTGGTTGACATTGTTTAACTTGATGAACTCGTCGAATCGGATTTCTATTTCCTTATTTGAAAATTGTGTGCTGAAGTTTTCCGGAGCACTTCTCAAAATCATTGGAGGAATTGTATCTCGCGGGCCGCCAGAAGGCATTCCTTTTTTAGCGCAATCTGTAAAAGACAGCAGCATAAGTAGCGCGATGATGGTGTATAGGATTCGGTGTTTCAAATTAAAAAATTGAATGTCATTCTGGATTTTAAGGCTGAACCAGATTTAAGTGTTCAAAAATAAACAAAAGGCCATAACTTTCGATGCTTCGGTTTAAGTAGTTGCAATCGTCGCCACGCTAATTTTAATATTCTCGCCTTTGAGAAGTTGTAAAGCACAATTTTCTAAGGTCGCCCCCGTCGTTATAATGTCGTCTACCAAAAGAATGTGTTGGTTTTTAATTGCGTCTAATTTTTGCACCGAGAACATCTCTTCGGCATCAAACCTAAGGATTCTCGTTTTAAAGACTTGCGACCCTGTTTTCGAGATCTTTATCAAAATGTCGTCTCTATATGGCACTTGCAATGCCAAAGCCAATTCCTTTCCAAAACCGGCCACTTGATTATAGCCTCGTTTTTTCAGCTTTTGTTTGTGTAGCGGTACAGGAATCACCATTTGAATATCATCATACGCCGGCGTTTCTGCCAATTCAGCTCCCAACCATTTGCCAAAGAGCCCGCTCAGTTCTTCTACGCCGCGATATTTCATTTGATGAATTAGTCGTTGTGTGAGCCCTCTTTGTTGAAAATGAAACAAAGCGGTGGCATGTACAATTGGAAATCGTCCATAGAACTTATTTTTCAGGCTGTCATTTCCAGTTTTATGGAAGTTTGTCACGGGAAGCAGATGCCGACATGATACACATAAGTGCCCTTCCGATGTAGAAATAACACTTTCGCAACCCACACACACTCTAGGAAACAACAAATTTAACATTTGAATCGAACTTTTACCATTTCATAAACAATAACCAATCATTTCCTAATTACTTTTATGGCCAAATGTTTTACCCATGAATTCTATAAGTGAAAATAATAGTGGCAAGTTTAAGATCCTTGTTGGGGTCTTGTCACTACTTTTGATTGCTTTAGCGGTTTATACCATTACCTTGTTCAACGATAGTAAAGCTAAAGTTTCTACATTAGAAATCCAAAAGGCTAATATAGAAGATGAACTGGAAGGACTTATTGCCAACTACGATGAACTTATTGAAGAAAATAAATTAAAAGACGAATCGCTACTCTCTGCACGCGAGCGCATAACCATCCTTTTGGATTCTATAAAAGAAGCAGAAGCTAATGTTGCATTAATCGACCGTTATAAACGAGAAATCGCCCGATTAAAAAAGGAGCGTGCCGTACTCTTTAAACGAGCCGACAGCTTAATTGCGGCCAACCAAGTGCTGCTCAAAGAGCGAGACAGCACCAATACGGAGTTGCTCAACATTCAAATGCTGATAGATTCGGTGAACCAGGAAAATCAGTGGATGAGCGAAACCATCAAAAAAGCCTCTGTTGTCCGTGCTTCAAATTTAAAGGGAGAAGCAGTAATTCTCAGACGCAACGGCAAGGTGGTCAATACAGTGAGATCGAGCCGCGCGGATAAAATTAGAGCGTGTTTTACGTTAAACGCCAATGCCATAGCAGAAGTTGGAGATCGGACGATTTACCTACAAGTGGTCAATCCTAAAAACAACATTGTCGGTGGTCAGGAGTTCGTTCAATTCGAAGAGGAAAGTCTTTTCTACAGTGCATTCACCAATGTATTCTATGAGAATGAAGAGTTGGATGTCTGTATTATGGTCGATGTAGACGACACAGAACTGATCGAGGGACGGTATACGTTCAAAGTTTTCGATGGTCCCAATCAAGTTGCTTCAACAACCATGACGCTGAGATAAGCTTCAGATTTATCTCCTGATTTTTTAAAATTACAGCTTTAAAACATTTCCGAAAGGTTTAAACTTTCTTACATAGGAAATCATCACTCTTTTTTGTTATTTTTGCGCACTATGGCAAAAAACGATAATCAATTCAGAAAAGTAGTCTCCCACGCTAGGGAGTACGGTTATATTTACGCATCGAGCGAAATATACGACGGGCTAAGTGCAGTTTATGACTACGCCCAAAATGGTATTGAATTAAAACGAAACTTACGCGAGTACTGGTGGCGAAGCATGGTTTATATGAACCAGAATATCGTCGGGATAGATTCTTCTATCCTCATGCACCCTACCACTTGGAAAGCTTCTGGACACGTCGATGCATTCAACGATCCGTTGATCGACAATAAAGACTCAAAGAAAAGATACCGCGCCGATGTGCTAATTGAAGAGTATGCAGAAAAACTCAACCAAAAGGCACTTAAAGAAATTGAAAAAGCAAAAAAAAGATTTGGCGACAAGTTTGATGAAGAAGAGTTTGTGACAACCAATCCGCGCGTGCTTCGCTATCGAGAAGAAGAGCGAGAGGTTTTGACGCGCATGGGAAAATCGCTTGCAAACGAAGATTTAGACGATGTCAAGGCGCTTATTGAAGAGTTAGGCATCGCCGATCCCGATACAGGTTCAAAAAACTGGACAGACGTAAGACAATTCAACCTGATGTTCAGTACAAAACTTGGTGCTTCGGCAGAAAACACCATGGACCTCTACCTGCGTCCGGAAACAGCCCAAGGAATTTTTGTCAACTTCCTCAACGTCCAAAAAAGCGCACGTATGCGCATTCCTTTCGGAATTGCTCAGATTGGAAAAGCATTTAGAAACGAAATCGTTGCGAGACAATTTGTCTTTAGAATGCGCGAATTCGAACAGATGGAGATGCAGTTCTTCGTCCCACCAGGAACAGAACTCGAATGGTACGAACACTGGAAGGAAGAACGTTTAAAATGGCACCTTTCGTTAGGTATGGGTGAAGAAAACTACCGCTTCCACGATCACGATCAGTTATCGCATTACGCTAATGCCGCAACCGACATTCAGTTTAATTTTCCATTTGGCTTTAGGGAGTTAGAAGGAATTCACTCCAGAACCGATTTCGATTTAAAAGCACATCAAGAATTTTCAGGTAAAAAACTACAGTTTTACGATCCTGAATTGAAGAAAAACTATGTGCCTTATGTAGTCGAAACGTCTATCGGGCTCGATAGATTGGTGCTTGCAGTTTTATCGAATTCACTTCAAGAAGAGGAATTAGAAAATGGCAGCACACGTACAGTTTTAAGACTTCCATCAATATTAGCACCAGTAAAAGCCGCAATTTTCCCATTGATAAAACGCGATGGCCTGCCAGAAATTGCAGAGAAAATCGTGAAGGATTTACAGTGGGATTACAATGTGGTTTACGACGATAAAGATGCCGTTGGACGTCGCTATAGAAGACAAGACTCGGCAGGAACTCCATTTTGTATCACTGTAGACCACCAAACATTGGAAGACGATACCGTTACAATTAGATACCGCGACAGCATGGAGCAAGAACGCATAAAAATTTCGGCCATTGCCGATACTATTGAAGAAAGCATTTCGTTTAAGAAATGGCTTTCATATTAAAGTTTAAATAGTTAATTATTTTAATTAAGGCGGGCAGTAATTGTCCGCCTTTTTTATTGAATCTATATTCAACTCAGAGTTTTAACCTTCTTTTAGAATCCAATCCTTCCAAATTAATTAATTTTGAGGAAATTCTTAATTCTTTTCTAATGAAATACGATCAAATTCCAAACCAACTCTTTATAAAAAACCGTAAAAACTTTATGGCTGAGATGAAGCCAAAAAGTGTCGCTGTTTTTAATAGCAATGATATTTATCCGATAGGCGCCGACAGCACGATGCCTTTTCAACAAGCGCGGGATATTTTTTTCCTCTCTGGGGTAGATCAAGAAGAAAGCATTTTAGTGCTATTCCCGGATGCTCCTAATCCCGACCACCGAGAAATTCTGTTTTTGCGCGAAACCAACGATCACATCGCTGTTTGGGAAGGAGAAAAACTCTCTAAAGATAAAGCCTACGAAATTAGCGGCATCAAGACTGTTTATTGGCTTCAGGAATTCGACAAGGTTTTCTTTGAATTGATGACGCAATCCGAATGTATTTACTTCAACACCAACGAGCACTATAGACAAAGCGTTGAAACCGAAACGCGCGAAGATCGGTTTATCAAAAGGACTAAAGAAAAATACCCAGCTCACACATGGGCAAAGAGCAATCCAATTCTTCAGCGATTGCGCTCGGTAAAGGATCAAATCGAGTTAGACATCCTACAAAAAGCGTGTAACATCACCGAAAAAGGGTTTAGAAGAATCTTAGACTTCGTAAAACCTGGTGTTTGGGAATATGAGATCGAAGCTGAATTGATGCACGAATTCCTTCGAAACAGGTCTAGAGGTTTTGCATATACACCTATTATTGCCAGCGGAAACAACGCCAACGTATTGCACTATGTCGTAAACAACCAACAGTGTAAAGATGGCGATTTACTCCTGCTCGATGTAGGGGCAGAATACGCCAACTACTCGAGCGATATGACGCGTACCATACCTGTTAATGGACGTTTTACAAAGCGACAAAGAGAAGTTTATGAAGCCGTGTTGCGCGTAAAAGACGAAGCTACAAAAATGCTTGTTCCCGGAAACTACTGGAAAGAATTTCACGTAGAAGTAGGGAATTTAATGACCAAAGAATTGTTGGATTTGAAACTCATCGACAAAGCCGATGTAAAAAATGAAAACCCAGACTGGCCTGCTTATAAAAAGTATTTTATGCACGGCACAAGCCACCATATAGGACTAGACACGCACGACTACGGAATTTTATGGGAACCCTTTGAAGCCAACATGGTTTTCACTGTTGAACCAGGTATTTACATACCAGAAGAAGGTTTTGGCGTTAGACTTGAAGACGATGTCGTGATTCAAGAAAAGGGCGATCCGGTGAACTTGATGGAAAATATTCCAATCGAAGTGGAAGAGATCGAAGAGTTGATGAACAAATAACGAACGTCTCATAAATATCACTTTAATTATCATTCACTTAGGGCGTTTTTTCGACGCCCTAAGTTTTTATACATATCCAGATGACATTCAAATATCAAAACGCGAACATTCATTATACTATAAGTGGAACAGGTCCCGCCGTTATACTGCTTCATGGGTTTTTAGAAAGCCAAACCATGTGGGCACCGCTGGTTTCGCGTATTGCCGATACGCACACCGTAATCACTATGGATTTCCCAGGGTTGGGAAAAAGCGAGCCTCTTGCCGAGGTTCACACTATGGCTATGATGGCCGAAGTTGTCGATGCCTTACTTCAAGAATGCAACATCGACAAAGCCACGCTTATCGGGCATTCTATGGGAGGATACATCACTTTGGCATTTATGGATTTATTTGAAGATAAAGCGGAGAAAATCATCTTGCTGAACTCCACTTCCATTGCCGATTCCGAAGAAAGAAAATCCATTCGCGACCGCTCGGTCCGATTGATGCACGAAAGGCCAAACGCTTATATTAGTATGGCCATTGGAAATTGGGCCGTAGAAGATTCACGAGAAAAATTCAAAGAAGACCTCGATTTCCTAAAAAACCAAGCCTATACATTTCCTGTTGAAGGAATCACTGCCGCTTTGCGCGGTATGCGAGATCGAAAAGATCGCACCGATGTGCTCCAGCAATTTCCAAGACCGAAATACTTACTGCTTGCCGAAGACGATCCAATTATCGATGCAAGGGAAACAAGCGAATTGGCAAAACAAGCTGGCGTTGAAGTTAAGACAATTTCAGGTGGACATATGAGTATGATCGAAAACCAGACAGCACTATTAGATTTTGTGCAATCGGCATTGGAGGACTAAAAAACTACTCCGTATCTTCTTGCTTATCAAATGCTTGCCACCCTCTTGCTTTTAGTGGAATTTTAGTATTTGCACGTGTAATCAGATGTGCCCCTTCAGATTCCTGTGTCATATGTCCAATAACCGTGAGATGTGGATTTCCTTTAATCTTCGGATAGTCTTCCATACTTATGGTGAATAACAATTCGTAATCTTCGCCGCCACTTAATGCAATGGTTGTACTGTCGATATTAAACTCCTCGCACACCGAAATCATTTGTGGATCCAATGGAATTTTATCTTCATAAAGATTGCAACCAACCTTCGAATTTCGACATAAGTGTAGAATCTCTGAAGAAAGTCCGTCGCTGATATCAATCATCGACGTCGGTTTAACATCGAGGTCTTTCAATAATCCTGAAATATCTTTTCGCGCTTCCGGTTTCAATTGACGTTCGACAAGATAGGTATATGGCTCGAGATCGGGTTGCGAATTCGGATTCACTAAAAAAACTTGTTTCTCGCGCTCTAAAACTTGCAACCCCATATAAGCCGCGCCTAAGTCGCCAGTAACTACTAATAAATTCTGTTCTTTTGCACCGCTTCTATAAACCGCCTGACCTCGATCTACCATGCCGATCGCAGTAATGCTTATCATAAGTCCGGTGGTGGAGGATGTTGTATCGCCACCAACCACATCGATATTATAAACCTCTGCTGCGGTTTGAATTCCTGCGTACAATTCTTCCAAGGCTTCTACCGGAAACCGATTCGAAACCGCAATGGAAACCGTAATTTGTGTTGCTATGGCGTTCATCGCATACACATCCGACAGGTTCACCACCACCGCTTTATACCCAAGGTGTTTTAACGGCATGTAGCTCAAATCAAAATGTACGTTTTCGAGAAGAAAATCGGTAGTCATGACCATTTCTTTATCCGAGTCGCAGGCAATTACCGCCGCATCGTCGCCCACTCCTTTAACTGTGGATTTTTGCTTAATCTTAAAGTTTTTTGTCAGATGATCTATCAGGCCAAACTCGCCTAAATTTTCAATACTCTCTTTGGAATTGTCTTTGTTCTCGAACATGGTAGAATGGTTTTCGAATTTATCTGCAAAAATACATCATATCCATCAAACATATCTATTAATGCGCATAATGTCGGGCGGATTCCCTTTTCGACTTATAACTGAAATAGCCCGAAAGGTTTGCCAGAATGCGCACCCACATCAACATTCTTGAAGATCAATAGGTCTTATAAAAAAACAAATACCAAACAAGCTGTTAAAGAATTCTAAAAAATTGTTTCAATCCTGTTTTATGTTTGCTTTGGTTAGGCTTTAGCATACAAATTAATGTATATTTGCGCTAATTTAGAACTAGTCTATATTATGATCAAGGTAAGTGATAGTGCGAAAAACCGTATTGCCGAATTGATGAACGCGGACGGTTTCAACCCTTCTGAAGATTATGTTCGGGTTGGGGTTAAAAGTGGTGGTTGTTCTGGACTCAGTTATGAACTCAATTTTGACAACAAAATTGGCGAATCCGATAAAGTTTTTGAAGATCAAGGTGTGCGGATTGCCGTTGACAAAAAGAGTTTTCTATACTTGGTGGGCACCACCCTTGAGTACAGTGGCGGATTAAATGGAAAAGGGTTTGTTTTTCAAAACCCCAACGCCAACCGCACCTGTGGATGTGGAGAATCATTCTCCTTATAACAAATTAATAACACAAAGTTTGACCATAGTTTGTCGAATGGATTCAAACTTTCAACTTCATAAATAATTCTTAGAATGAAATATACAGAAGACGATTTAAAGAAAGAATTAGAAACCCAAGAGTACGAATACGGGTTCTTTACTGATATTGAGTCGGATACGTTTCCTCCTGGTTTAAACGAGGATGTTGTTCGCGCCATTTCTGCGAAAAAAGGAGAGCCGGAGTGGATGACCGAATGGCGATTAGAGGCCTTTCGTTACTGGAAGACCATGGTTGAGCCAGAGTGGCACAACGTAAACTATGAGAAGCCCGACTTCCAGGCTATTTCCTATTATTCTTCGCCAATAAAAAAACCGCGTTACAACAGTTTAGACGAAGTAGACCCAGAACTTTTAGACACGTTTGAAAGATTGGGAATCCCGATTGAAGAACAAAAACAATTGGCAGGAGTAGCAGTAGATATTGTAATGGACTCGGTTTCTGTTGCAACAACTTTTAAAAAGACTTTATCTGAAAAAGGAATTATTTTCTGTCCTATTTCCGAAGCCATTGAGAAGTATCCGGATTTGGTTAGAAAATACATCGGAACTGTAGTGCCACCGAGAGACAACTTCTATGCAGCATTAAACAGCGCGGTGTTTAGCGATGGATCGTTCTGCTATATTCCAAAAGGCGTTAAATGTCCTGTGGAACTTTCTACGTACTTCCGAATCAATCAGGGAGGAACTGGGCAGTTTGAGAGAACGCTTGTAGTTGCTGACGAAGATAGTTATGTGAGCTATCTCGAAGGGTGTACCGCACCGAGCCGCGATGAAAACCAACTTCACGCAGCGGTTGTAGAACTAATTGCCTTAGACGGTGCTGAGATTAAATACTCAACAGTTCAAAACTGGTATCCAGGCGATAAGGATGGTGTAGGTGGTGTATTCAACTTTGTAACAAAAAGAGGAATTTGCCACGATAACGCAAAGATTTCTTGGACGCAAGTAGAAACAGGAAGTGCTGTTACTTGGAAATATCCAAGCTGTATTTTAAAAGGCGACAACTCTATTGGTGAGTTTTACTCGGTTGCTGTGACGAACAACCGTCAACAAGCAGACACCGGAACGAAAATGATCCACATTGGTAAAAACACCAAGAGTACGATTATCTCGAAAGGAATTTCAGCCGGACAAGCACAAAACAGTTATCGCGGTCTGGTTCAGATAATGCCCAATGCAGATAACGCGCGGAATTTCTCTGAGTGTGACTCGTTATTGATGGGGAACAAATGTGGAGCACATACATTTCCATACATCGAAGTGAAAAACAAAACGGCAAAAGTAGAGCATGAAGCCACGACCAGTAAAATTGGTGAGGATCAGATTTTCTACTGTAACCAACGTGGAATTGATACGGAAAAAGCAATTGCGCTAATCGTAAACGGTTTTAGCAGGGAAGTCTTGAACAAGCTTCCGATGGAATTTGCCGCTGAAGCTCAGAAACTACTCGAAATTAGTTTAGAGGGTAGCGTTGGATAACCTCCTTCAACAAACCGATTTCGTTATAAATGGATTGCCTCATGCCACATCGTATCTTCAAAAATAAAACAGCTTTATCAGTAGTCTTAATAGTCTTCTTGATGTTCGCTTGTAATAATAACAAGCAACAAGAAGCGGATAGCGATAAAACTGTTGATGCAGATTCGATTGAAACAACTGCAGAGAGTAAACAATATACAGGCGATTTTATTTACACGCCTGAAGCTGCTGTATTAACGGGCAAATCATTTATCTACGGCGTTGAAATGAACGAATTAGCGTTAGCACTCGCCGAGAAAGTGGAATTAATAAAAAACGACATGCACGATAACGTCACCGTCACTGTTTTAGGGGAAGTATCACCCAAGCCGGAAGGTCAAGATGGATGGGACGAAATCATAACCATTACTCATATTATCGACGTCGGTGATACTCCAACACGGCCAGACGTCCAATTTTAATAAATCAAACACATCATGTTAAGAATCAAAAATCTACACGCAGGCATCGAAGGGAATGAAATCCTTCACGGGGTCGACTTAAATGTAAAACCAGGAGAAGTTCATGCCATTATGGGGCCTAACGGTTCTGGTAAAAGTACATTGGCATCTGTGATAGCTGGAAAGGAAGACTACGATGTCACCGAAGGAGAAATTCTTTTTAAAGATGAAGATATTTCGGAGTTAGATCCTGAAGAACGAGCCTACAAAGGAATATTTCTATCGTTCCAATATCCTGTTGAAATACCAGGTGTAACGGTTACTAACTTCATCAGAACTGCGATTAACGAAACGCGTAAAGCGCAGAAATTAGAGCCTATGCCAGGCGCAGAAATGCTTAAAAAGATTCGCGAAAAAGCAGATTTACTCGGAATCGACCGCAGGTTTCTTTCCCGTTCCTTAAATGAAGGATTTTCAGGAGGAGAGAAAAAGCGAAACGAAATCTTCCAAATGGCCATGATGGATCCAACATTAGCGATCCTAGACGAAACCGATTCCGGACTGGATATCGACTCCTTGAAAGTCGTAGCCGACGGCGTCAATGCCCTTAGAAGCGAAGATAAGTCTATCGTTGTAATTACACACTATCAACGCTTGCTCGAGTATATCGTACCCGACTTTGTTCACGTAATTATGGACGGAAAAATTGTCAAATCCGGAGGCAAAGAACTCGCACTTGAGCTAGACAGCAAAGGATACGACTGGCTTAAAGAAGAACTGGTATAACAATTGAAAAACTCTGAGTTTAAGAAGATGACATTTAAAGACAAATTACTATCATCATATATCGCGCTCGAGGACTATTTGGAGTATGATTCTCCTATCCACGACGTGCGAAACAAAGCGATAAAAATTTTCGAGGAAAAAGGATTTCCTACACGAAGAGATGAAGCGTGGAAATACACCTCGATAAACGCTTTATTGAAACCTGATTACGCCATTTTCTCTAACAAAGAGAAAAACGTAAAACTGGAGGATGTTCGCAAGTACTTCCTTCACGAAATAGACACCTATAAAATTGTATTTGTAGATGGGGTGTACAATGCTTTTCTATCCGAAACCACACACGACTCGGTAGATGTGTGCTTGCTTTCATCGGCATTGGTAAAAAGCCAATACCAACCGGTAATCGAAGCTTATTTCAACAAAGTAGCTAAAAGCGATGGGCTAACTGCCTTGAATACTGCGTTTACAAGAGAAGGGGCATACATTCATATTCCGGCACACAAAGAAGTGCGCAAACCTATCGAGATTATCAATTTCTCAACTGGGAATGAAGCGGCTATTTTCCTTCAACCACGAAACTTAATCGTAGTGGGTGAAAATGCACACGTACAGATTATCGAGCGTCACCAAAGCTTGACAGACAACAAGACGTTGACCAATGCAGTGACCGAGGTTTTCACAGGAAAACGCGCCAACGTGGATTATTATAAAATCCAAAACGACCGGTTAACAGCATCGTTAATCGACCACACGTACATTTCGCAAGAACAAGGAAGTAATTGCCAAGTGCATACCTTCTCATTTGGAGGGAACATTGTGCGAAACAACTTGAATTTCTACCAAAATGGAGAACGCTGCGAATCTACGATGAAGGGTGTTACTATTTTAGGCGACAGGCAGCATATTGACCACGATACGTTGGTGCACCACACGGCACCCAATTGCGAAAGCCATCAAGACTACAAAGGATTGTATGGTGGACGATCGACAGGTGTTTTCAACGGAAAAATTGTCGTTGACAAAATCGCTCAAAAGATCGATGCGTTCCAACAGAACAACAACATCTTGATCGACGACGGTGCATCGATTAACAGCAAACCCCAATTAGAGATTTTTGCCGATGATGTGCGCTGTACACACGGATGTACTATTGGTCAATTCGACGAAGAAGCTTTATTCTACCTGAGAAGCCGTGGAATCGGTCTAAAAGAAGCTGAAGCACTTCTTATGTATGCGTTTGCCAACACTGTTTTAGAAAGTGTGCGCATTCCAGAATTGAAAAAACGCGTCAACAAGTTGATTGCGAATAAGATTGGAGTAAGCCTTGGTTTCGAACTGTAATAAAACAGCATTATAAAACTACGATGAACACATGGCAACATCCATCCCGACATTAATTTTAATGTCGGTTTTGGTGTTGCATCTGCTGAAAGGCAGCTCCGGAAACAGCGATTGTGTTATTCATTCAACAATTTAAATTTCGACTTTATGTCATTAGATATTGAAAAAATACGTCAAGATTTTCCAATCCTTTCTCGAAAAGTCAATGGATATCCTTTGGTGTATTTAGACAACGCTGCCACCTCGCAAACGCCAAATCAGGTTATCGATTGTATAGCAGATTACTATCGGTCCTATAATGCAAACATCCATCGGGGAGTGCATACACTTTCTCAAGTTGCCACCGATGCGTATGAAGCTGCACGACAGAAAATTCAAAAACATTTCAATGCCAAGCACGCCCACGAAATTATATTCAACGCTGGCACAACCGAAGGAATCAACCTTGTAGCCCATAGTTTTACACCTTTTCTGGAGGCAGGCGACGAAGTAATTGTTTCGGCTTTAGAACACCACAGCAATATCGTTCCGTGGCAAATGTTGTGCGAACGAACGGGGGCCGTCCTTAAAGTAATTCCGATGAATGACAAAGGCACTTTAGTTATGTCGGAGTATGAGAAGTTACTTTCAAACAAGACGAAATTGGTTTTTGTCAACCATATTTCGAATGCCTTGGGCACGATAAATCCCATTGAAAAAATTATCGCTTTGGCGCACGAAAACGGCGCTGCTGTGCTCATCGATGGTGCTCAGGCGTGCTCGCACATCAAACCCGATTTGCAAGAACTCAATGTTGATTTCTATGTTACTTCGGCCCATAAAATGTGTGGTCCTACCGGAGTAGGAATTTTGTATATGAAAGAATCGTGGGGAGAGAAACTACCACCATACCAAGGCGGCGGCGAAATGATTGATGAAGTGAGTTTTGAAAAAACAACGTATGCTGGGCTACCTCATAAATTTGAAGCAGGAACGCCTAATATTTCTGGCGGCATTGCATTCGGTGCTGCTATAGATTATTTAAACAACATTGGCTTCGATGCTATCGTAGCTTACGAAGATGAACTTCTTGAATACGCAACCGAGCAATTATTAGCCGTTGAAGGATTGAAAATTTACGGCACCGGGCCAGAAAAAACCTCCGTAATTTCATTTAATATTGAAGGCATTCATCCGTACGACATTGGAACAATTGTTGATAAAATGGGAATAGCAGTCAGAACTGGTCACCATTGTGCCCAACCCATTATGGATTTTTATAAAATTCCAGGAACAGTTCGGGCATCTTTTGCTTTTTACAATACCTTTGAAGAAGTCGACGCTTTGGTTGCTGGCGTTAAGAAAGCAAAAATGATGTTGACTTAGATTTACGAACCAAAAAACTTCAACCCAATGAGAGTAATTATTTCACTAAGCGTACTGATTCTCGTAACTTTTATGAGTTGCGACACCTCTAAAAAATCGCTAGCCATGGATAAGGTAAGCCAAGAGCTAACAGGAAGCTATACAGTCTTAAAAATGCACGACATTAATACAATGACTATAGCGCCACAGTTTTCATTTTATGCCAAAGACAATTCGTTTCGCGGAAACACAGGATGCAATTCTGTATTCGGAACTTTCAGTTCGGAAGGACAAGAAATCGAATTGACCGATTTGGCAGTGAGTGAAATGTATTGTGATGATGAAGGCGTTATGGATGTGGAACGAGCGTTTTTAGACGTATTGAAAAACACAGGCTCATACAAAATCACAGAAAAATCCTTAATCCTCTATTCTAAAGAAGGCAACGAAGTGCTTTTGGAAGCTTCCATTGGGACTACAAAATAAAAACTTTATGATGACTATTGAATCCATACAACAAGAATTAATAGACGAGTTCGCCCTATTCGACGATTGGATGCAGCGTTATGAATATATGATTGAATTGGGCAAATCACTCCCTCTTATAGACGATAAATACAAAACCGAAGACAAGCTTATCAAAGGTTGTCAAAGCCGTGTATGGCTGCATTCGGAGTTAAAAGATGGCAAGATAATATATACGGCCGATAGCGATGCGATTATCACCAAAGGCATTGTGGCTATCCTGGTGCGCGCGTTTTCGAACCAGAGTCCACAAGATATTCTTAAGGCCAATACCGATTTTATTGACGAAATAGGTCTGAAAGAACACTTGTCGCCCACACGTGCCAACGGTCTCGTTTCGATGATTAAACAAATGAAATTGGATGCGATGGCTTTTCACGCAAAAGCAAATTAGCAATTGAAAAAGAAAATGATTAACTTGATGTTGGTCTTAAAAACGATCAACGAATTGAAAAAATAAATGTTATGAGTACAAAGAATCAAGACATAGACATGGACGCTCTTGGCGAGAAAATTATAGAAACCATTAAAACGGTTTACGACCCAGAAATCCCAATCGATATTTATGAACTTGGGTTGATTTATGACATTTTTATCAATGAAGACAGAGAGGTTAAAATTTTAATGACCTTGACTACTCCCAATTGCCCAGTAGCGGAAAGTATGCCGGCCGAAGTAGAGCAAAAAGTAAAATCGATGCCCGAGGTAGCCGATGCAGAAGTAGAAATGACTTTCGAACCTATGTGGACCCAAGACTTAATTAGTGAAGTAGGCCGTTTTGAACTTGGACTACTTTAAAGACGATTGAAAAAATAACCTATAACACTTCAACATGGCTGGCGAAATTATAAACCGAGTTGCCAACAGTAAATTGGTAACAATCGATTTGGAAGACTTTTATCCTAACGGACCACGCATCTCGTTTGATATCTCAATGTGGTTGATGGAAGGCATTGTCTTGCGAGAAAAAGACTTTAGAGCTGAAGCAGGACAACACGATTGGTCGCAATATAAAGATGCCTATGTCGCTTTACATTGTAGTACCGATGCCATAATTCCCGGGTGGGCGTATTTACTGCTAACGATGCACCTTGCGCCTTTTGCCAAAAAAGTAGTTGTTGGAAATCTGGAAACGTTAGAAAACTCAATTTATACTGAGATTTTAGCACGTTTAGATGTTTCATCCTACGAAGACAAGCCTGTAATTATCAAAGGATGTACGCACAAACCCATTCCGGAGAGTGCTTATACGCTTTTGGCCCAAAAGCTGTTTCCCGTAGCAAGAAGTGTCATGTATGGCGAAGCTTGTTCTTCAGTTCCTTTGTATAAAAGACCCAAATTATAAATTTTTCATAAAAAACTTAAATTCTTCCCATTTAAACGTCAATTTAGACGGTTTACAGCTGTTTTTCATTTCATATTCATACTTTTGCAACTGCAAAAAATATGTATTCATGAAAAAATATTTACTCTTAGCGATGGTCATCATCGCTTCTCCTTTGAGTTTATTAGCGCAGGATGAGAAAGAAAAAGATTCTATCCAAAACGGTTGGAAAACGAACGGTACAATTTCGCTTTTATTTAACCAATCGGCTTTTAACCACGAATGGACTGGTGGCGGGACTACAAACTTCGCAGGGAACTTAAAACTAAATTACGACCTCAACTATCGCAAAGACAAATTGAGTTGGGACTCTAGACTGCTCGTTGATTATGGTCTTTCAAAAAATCGAGGCGATAAATATCCAAGAAAGACAAACGATCGTTTGGAACTAAATTCTATTATTGGCCAGCAGATAAAAGAATCCAATTGGTATTATTCCTTCTTTCTTAACCTTAAAACACAAGTTACAAAAGGGTATAAATACAACGAAGACCTAAACGATACCGACCCAGGTTATCGCACAGAGCGAACGCACTTTTTTTCTCCTGCAAACCTACAGTTCGGTCTTGGTTTTCTTTGGAAGAAAAATGACAACCTATACGTTAATATCGCGCCAATCACCTCAAAAACTGTTTTTGTCGATAAAGCCTTCACAACGGTTGATGTAAACGATCAAGACGCTTTAGACGCATATAATAAGGATAAATATTTTGGTGTCGATGCGAACAAATCCTATAGAATGGAATTTGGTGCCGCAATTTCCGGATATGCTAAGTTTGATTTAATGAAAAACATATCAGCGGAAAACATCTTGAACCTATATGCAAACTATCTAGACAAGCCTCAAAATATCGATATTGACTATACGTTCAACCTCAATATGAAGGTAAACGATTTTATCACCACCAATCTTACTTTTCAAGCCATCTATGACGACAATGCCGCACAAGGATTTCAGATTAGAGAAACACTTGGTGTTGGTTTGACCTACGATTTCTAGTCGATTGCTATAGAATACATTTAAAAACCCCAAAGCATTCGGCATTACATTGCATTTCAGCAGCCGATAGCTTTGGGGTTTTCATTTACCTCAAGATGAATCTGCTTTTTAGGACAGTTTCTAGAGTGGACAAGTATTAAATTTTGATCATAGCAATTACTATTCCTTCAAAATCTTTATGGACTGGATTTCTTTTCCAGCTTTTATTTGAATCATATAAGCTCCGTTAGCATACGAAGAAAAGTCGATTTGTCGATCGATGACATTGCTGATTCGTGTCAATCGTCGTCCGGTAATGTCATAGACATCAACAAAATCGATTTGCTTTTCACTTTTTATGTTCAAAACCGTGGATACCGGATTTGGAAATACGGTTATAGGATACTCTTTGTAACTATCCATACCTAACACCAAGTGGACCGTTATCGCAAAAAGATCGCTTTCACAGCCGTCTATGGTTTGACTCACATAGTAAGTAACGCCGTCTTCCAATTCGGTACTGCTCGGCAACTCTACGGTTCCATTTTCATCTTCATACCAGGTTAAATCACCTGTAGCAATGACTTCAAGATCGGCCAATGTCTCGCCTTGGTTAAATTCTTGATTTGCTTCGCCACTTGGAGTGTCTGGTGTTGGATTCACAGTGACAACAACCTCTTCGCGGTTCGATTCGCACACTTCAACACCCATCGTGGTCACCGTCCAATTGTAAAAGAAATAGTACACCGTATTATTCGTGTTAGAGTTATTTATCGTTCCTCCTGTTACAGTTCCTACATCTCCAATGGGATACGGAAACCCAGGATGAGCGCTTGTAAATTCGCGTACCATCTGCGGGCTGGAAGCGGCAACCAATCGATATGTATTTCCGGCTTGAACATCAAAATCCAAGGGTACCTCAAATTGGACTGGGTTGGACGCATTACCTGCAGGACAACTCACTGTTGTTTCTTCAATAAAATTCCAATTCTCATCTAAAAGTTGGACCACCAAATCTCCTGCAGCCCCGGCTAAGTACACGTCCACCGAGTTAATGGTAAAGTCTTCATCCACGTCAAAACTCAAACCCCAAGGCGAGGTTCCCGCAACCACGCTTGAGGCAGTAGTATTGGTTGGTGCCACTCTTGCTCCTCCTTCTATTTCCACTTCATCGGGACCACCATAAGAAAATGCTTGAACCCAATACGAAGTGGTTTCGGTTAATTCTGGTGTCGTAAATGACGCACCGGTGAAAATGGGTGAAGTTCCCGTTTCCGTATCATACCAATGTATATCTTCTCCGTTAGAAGTAGCCTCAATAGTTGCAGTGGTTCCTTCGCAAATAGGATCAGGAGTTTCCACACTTAAAGTAGGTGTTGTACATCCTTCTCCTAAGTTTACTTTTCCAAAATATTGACCTGATCCTCCTAATAAAAGCATACTATTTCCGGTAGTAGGATCCAACCTGTGAATTCCTGATGAATTGGTCCACAGAATACTTCCGTCGTCTGTTTCCATGACGCCTCTCACGCCCGATTCCGCCCAATACTCCAACTGATCTCCTGTATTGACATCAAATAAGTATATTCCGGCGGGCGAACTAAACGTTCCGACCAATAGATTGCCAGAAGCAGTGATGTAGACTTGTTGTGGAAAGCTTAAAGTGTTAGGCCCTACGACGTTGTCGATAAAATTGCCATCATAATCCCATCGTTCAATTGGGGAACCTTCATTAATAAATGAAATAAAAACTTCGTTGTTTCCTACATCGAGGACGTCAAAAGACGAGTTCGTACCTGTTGGATAAAACCCAAGAGTATTTCCGTCTGTATCGAGTCGGACGATTGCATCGCCAGGGGCTCCATTAGCGGTTCCTGCATTCGTTACCCAAACTTCGCTATTGTCTATAAGGTCTAAGCCTTTAATGTTGTCAATTCCACCCGAGATAGTTCCTAAATGGTTTCCATCCTCATCGAATCGATATATTGCATCTGCAATTTGATCTGTAACCCAAATTTCATCGCCGATTTGTTTTACTGCCTTAGGTGTAGATGTGTTGAGCGCAGTCATATCAATCGCTTGGGGATCGACGACATCTCCAGTTTCGATATCTAAAGATACCACATATGGCTTTTGTACTACCATGATATATTCCTGAGAAAACATCGATGTAGCAAACAAAAACACCATACTCCACAATAAATAAGTAATGTTTTTCATAATTTTAATATTAAACGTTAATGTTTCGTAAAATATATGAAATAATATCTTAAGTCTGTAGCATTTATTTGCAGAAAATAAACAGGAGTGAAATAGTGAGGACAGCGAACAAAAAAGCCGGAGAATTCTCCCCGGCCTTTACTTCTTAATATTTTGGTATGATGTTTAGTTTGCAAGTGCTTCCGCCCCACCAACAATCTCAAGGATTTCGTTTGTAATGGCAGCTTGACGTGCTTTGTTGTATTGCAGCGTTAGCTCGTCTCGGAGTTCTGTAGCGTTGTCTGTTGCTTTATGCATCGCAGTCATTCGCGCACCGTGTTCGCTCGCCACACTGTCTCGGATTGCCTTTAAAAGTTGATTCTTCAAACTTTTCGGGATCAAGTTTTCGATCACTTCTTTTTGCGACGGTTCGAAAAGGTAGAAATTATCGGGCATAACATCGGTTTCTACTTCCTCTCCAGCCGATACGATAGGCAAAAACTGTTCGGTCATTACTTCTTGTGTGGCTGCGTTTCTAAAGCTCGTATAAACAAGCATAATCTTGTCGTATTTCCCTTTAGCAAACAAATCCATCAACTTTTCTGCAAATTCAGAAACATCTTTGAAGTCAACCTTCTCAATAATTTCATTATTGTTTTCTAGAATGGTTTGGTCCTTCTTTAAGATGTCGTCACCTTTTTTTCCAAGGGTAACCAAGTCAACATTTTTCCCTGAGAAATCAGTTGCTACTAAACTGCGCACTTGTTTTATGATGTTGCTATTAAACGCACCTGCAAGTCCTCTGTTACTCGTAACCGTTACGATGAGAACGTTGTTTACGTCGCGTTGTTCTGAATACGCACCTCCCATATCACCTTCCATTGTTGCGCTCAACTGTTGCAAGAGTTCGGTGAGCTTTTGCGAATAAGGCCGCATTGCCGTAATGGCATCTTGAGCCCGTTTCAGTTTTGCGGCAGACACCATCTTCATGGCGTTGGTGATCTGCATCGTTGAACTAACGGAAGTAATTCTACTTCTAATTTCCTTTAAATTGGCCATAATTCACGTTATGAACAATAAAGCTACTGGTTTAAATTTGGAATCCTTTCCAGACTATTCAGTAAGCCCTAATTTATGTTATTTTTATCCATCCCGCCGCTTTAATCGTTGGCTTTGGGTTACGGCACTAAGGGCAATTGGTATTGCCCTTAGGCCCTTGTTGTCTTTTCTTCGAGAATCTTCTTAATACTTCGCTGAAAGATCTTTTGCTACCGCTGTCAATACGTCGGTAAGCTCATCGTTGTATTTTCCGGCGCGTAATTGATCTAACACATCGCGGTGATTTGCGTTGAGCATTTCGAGGTAATCTCTCTCAAACTCCCTGATTTTTGACACAGGAACATTTCGCATTAGGTTTTTAGATCCCGCATAAATAATAGCAATCTGATCTTCTACCGTATAGGGATCGTTTTGCGCTTGCTTAAGCACCTCAACGTTTCTTCTACCTTTTTCAATTACGTTTAAAGTAGCCGCATCTAAATCGGAACCAAATTTTGCGAACGCTTCGAGCTCACGGAATTGAGCTTGGTCCAGCTTCAGTGTACCTGCAACTTTCTTCATCGATTTAATTTGGGCATTACCTCCAACACGCGATACTGAAATACCTACGTTAATTGCTGGCCGAACCCCCGCGTTAAACAGGTCGGACTCCAAGAAAATCTGTCCATCGGTAATCGAAATTACGTTGGTTGGAATATATGCCGATACGTCTCCCGCTTGTGTTTCAATAATTGGCAATGCTGTCAATGATCCACCCCCTTTAACCATTCCTTTCAACGATTCTGGTAGGTCGTTCATGTTTTTAGCAATATCGTCATCGTTAATCACCTTAGCCGAACGCTCTAGCAATCTTGAGTGCAGGTAGAAAACGTCTCCCGGATATGCCTCACGACCTGGTGGACGACGCAGTAATAATGAAATTTCACGATATGCAACGGCTTGTTTAGAAAGGTCGTCGTATACGATTAAAGCAGGACGGCCTGTATCTCTAAAATACTCTCCAATTGCTGCTCCTGCGAAAGGTGCATATACCTGCATAGCAGCAGGATCTGATGCGTTTGCAGCAACAATTGTGGTGTATGCCATCGCGCCTCTTTCCTCTAACACAGCCGCAATTCCTGCTACAGTAGAAGCTTTTTGACCTACTGCAACGTAGATACAGTGCACTGGTTCTCCAGCATCGTAGAACTCTTTTTGGTTCAAAATCGTGTCGATACACACCGTAGTTTTTCCAGTCTGACGGTCTCCAATAACAAGCTCTCGCTGTCCTCTACCTACTGGAATCATCGCGTCTATCGACTTAATTCCTGTCTGTAATGGTTCGGTTACTGGCTCACGGTAGATAACACCTGGTGCTTTACGCTCAAGTGGCATTTCGTAAGTTTCGCCTTGAACTGGACCTTTTCCATCAATAGGTTGTCCTAAGGTGTTTACTACACGTCCAGCAATTCCTTCTCCAACTCGGATAGAGGCAATTCTTTGGGTACGCTTTACAGTAGAACCTTCTTTGATATCTGATGAGTGTCCTAAAAGAACAATACCAACATTATCTTCTTCTAAGTTCAATACAATTCCTTCAAGCCCACTCTCAAAAGCGACTAACTCCCCGTATTGTGCGTTAGATAGACCGTATGCACGGACAATTCCATCTCCTACAGTCAACACAGTTCCTACTTCATCAAGAGAAGCTGTTGCTTCAAAGCCTGTGAGCTGCTGCTTCAATATTGCTGATACTTCAGCCGGTTTTACATCTGCCATTTTATTAAAGTTTTTGGTGTTATTTTTAAGGGCATTTGCCCTTAAAATACCTTCACCAGTCTAGTTAATTATATTGATTTTTAAATTCTTTTCTCAATTTTCTAAATTGATTTGTGATGCTTGCATCGTATTGCACATCACCAATTCTCAGAATGAATCCTCCGAGAATGTCCGCGTCAATTTCGTTGTTTAAAGTCACCGAATCGGTTCCGCTCAGTTCTTTAACCTTAGTCATTACTTTGTCTTCCATCTCAGGCGTTAATGGCACCGCAGAAATAACGGTTACATCTTTTATCCCTTTCTGATCGCGATAGAGCTCTACATAGCTCTTACTAACTGCAGCCAACATGGCTGCCCGTTTGTTGGTAACTAAAACATTAATCAGCGAAAGGGTCAATTCTCCTTTGTCCTTGAAGACATCCAAAAGCACTTTTCGCTTATCTTCTTCTTTTATAACTGGACTCTGAAGTGCTAATTGCAAATCACGACTGGATTCAATGGTGTCGTGAACAGATTGCATATCACCAAAAACAACTTCTTGTGTGTTGCTTTCGCTAGCTTGTTGCAAAACTGCCTTTGCATATCGTATGGCTGCTCTTCTGCTCATATTATAATCTCCTAAATTGGAAGCTTTTAATGATTAAATCTCTAATTGACTCTATATCGTTTAGTTCAGTTTGGCCTCACCCAACATCTGATCTACTAACTCCATTTGCTTGTCTTTGCTAGACAATTCGTTCTTAACAACTTTCTCTGCGATATCCAAAGACAATTCAGCCACTTGCTTTTTCACTTCGGCAACAGCTGCTCGCTTTTCGTTTTCTATAGCTTCCTGCGCTTTAGAAATCATTTTATCTGCTTGGGCTTCGGCTTCCTCTTTAGCATCTGCAATCATCTTTTCTCTGACGTTTCGCGCTTCTTTCATCATTTCTTCGCGTTCTGCTCGCGCTTCTTGAAGCAATTTCTGATTGTCTGCTTGCAAGTTTTCCATTTCTAGCTTGGCTTTTTCAGCGGCTGCGAGGGCATCATTAATAGAGGCTTCTCGTTTATTTACAGCGCCTAAAATTGGTTTCCACGCAAACTTTCGCATCAGAAACAAGAAAATCAGAAAGATGAGAGTTGTCCAAAAAATTAAGCTCTCTGGTGCTACTATATTCATAATCGATTAATTTCTAATTGAATTTATTTTTTGTTTAAAATACCATCCCATAGCCAACCGCTATGGAATGGTATGTTTTAAAAATTCTTAGGCAATTAATGCCACTACCACTGCGAAAAGTGCAACACCCTCGATAAGAGCGGCTGCAATAATCATTGCGGTTTGAATTTTTCCAGAAGCTTCTGGCTGTCTAGCGATAGCATTCATAGCTCCTTCACCAATTTTACCGATACCCATTCCGGCACCTAGTACGGCCAATCCGGCTCCAATTGCTGCAAGTGTTCCTGTCATAACTGAGAACTTTAAAAATTAAAAATTAATTAAACAAAAAATTAAATAGGCTCCTCAACCGCTTGTCCGATGAACAACGCCGCAAGTAGTGTAAACACATAGGCTTGTAGCACTGCCACCAACATTTCCAACACGCTCATAAACAATACGAACACGATAGATACAGGCGATATAAAAGCTGTTCCAAAAATAAATATCAAACCAACAAGGCTCAATATAATAATATGTCCAGCCGTAATGTTCGCAAATAGACGAACCATTAGGGCGAAAGGTTTTGCAATCATTCCGACGATCTCAATAGGGACCATCAAAATATATAAGGCTTTTGGCACGTCTGGTGTCAAAATATGACCCCAGTAATGTTTGTTTCCGCTGAATACAGTAACAACAAAAACAAACAACGCCATAACCATTGTAAAGGCTAAGTTTCCAGTTACGTTTCCACTAAAGGGGAAAAACGGAATGAGCCCAATCAAGTTGTTTATCCAAATAAAGAAGAAGATAGTAAGCAATAGCGGCATGTATTTGCCATACTTCTTTTCTCCGATGTTTGGAATAGCAATATCATCTCTAACAAATAAAATCAATGGCTCCATAAAACCAGCCAGGCCTTTCGGAGCATTTTTATTCTTTTTATAATGTCTGGCTGAAAAACCGAAGATCAACAACATAATCACGGCCGCTAACATCATAGAGAAAACGGTCTTGGTAATCGAAAAGTTTAACGGACGGTCTTCGTAAAGTAATGGACGCCCAATTGCTGAAGCTTCTTCAAACTTTGCAACATCGAGCTTATCGGCGTAGAAAATGTGTTCTTTATAGCGCACGAATTTCTGTCCGCCTTCTTCCACTACTACCGTACCCGAGTTATCGTGATGAAAGCGTGAAGATGGAAAAGTTACGAGCCCATCGTCTGTCCATAAGATTATAGGAAGCGCCAAGCCGTAGGATTCCCCTTTCCAATCTATAATATGGAAATCGTGAGAATCCCATACGTGACCGTTAATTAACTCAATAGGATCAAACTCTGAACTACCCTCCTGATCGCCACTGGCGTAAGCTCCGCCAATGGAAGATATCATAAAAACGACTGCAAGGACGAATGAACGAAAGAAAATTTGCGCTGGCCTCATATACGTATGACTAAATAGTATGTTCTTTTAAATTTTGCGCAAAAATACAACTTTTACCCATAAAAAAAAGGTCACGCATCTTTGTTTTTTTGAATCTTTGAGGAAGAGGGGTCAATAATCTTATTCTCAGCCTGATTAAGTATCGCAATTGCCAGTAGAATTTCGAGGAAAAGATAGATAAAATACGGAATGAAAAACGACCCGAAGTCGGGAATTTTAGAGACATCATCCATCTTTATCAATGGAATTAAAAACACGACCGAAGCGATCATTTTAAAAAGAATGAACCCCATAAAAGTGAGGCCGACATACTTGGGCAAAAACTTTCCAACCAAGTAAAGAATAGTGAAAATAAACGCTGTAATCAGAAAATGAAAGAGATAAATTCCCCAAACGGGATAGAAAAACGTGTAATCGTCACTCAACCATTGAACAATAAAGTTCTGAATGAAAAATAAAATAACGGATATGCCTAAGAGCATCCCTACGTATAAAAAAAATTGTTTCCGTTTCAAGAATCCTTATCGTTTTTGTTGAATTTCTGAACTTGTTTTATAACCGAATACATCGCAAGGAATACACCTGTGAGCGAACAAATTACCGTAAATGCAGAATAGGAGTTAACGAATTTTTCATCTAAATAGATTCCTAAAAAGACACCACAGGCAATTACAATACCCATCTGCATGGCAATTCCGGTGAAAATGGCCCACTTCCTGAGTCCGTTACCATCCTTGTTTGCCATTTCTATTTATTTAAGTGACCGCCGATGGGGTCATTTCTCGTTTTTTCTTAGGAGATCGCTTTTTTTGACCAACTTCACTTTTTGACGAAGCATCAGTAATCATCACGCAGTTGACATTCATCGTGGCGCCTGGTTCAACGGCAAGTTTGCCTATTGTGATGTCGCCATCAATTACAGCCGATGACCGTAACGTCAACGTGTCTGAAATTTCAACTAGACCCTTTATACTTCCTTCAACATCTGCATTCTCACATCTAAGACTTCCTTCTATCACACCTGTTTTGCCTACTACAACTTTAGCGGGAGTTGTTACATTTCCTTCAATTCGACCGTCGATTCTGAAGTAACCCGTCGAGGTAATATCTCCTTTTATTTGAGTTCCTTCATTGATTCTGTTCTGGCTAGCTCCAGGTTCGATTAATTTTTTCTTTTCTTTTTTAGTAGATAACATGTTGTGGGAAATTTTAAATTTCTGCTCGAAATATAAGCTTTTAAATCTAAGGGGTGTCAGACACCGTAACTTGCTTTATATACTCGTCTAAGTTTTTATGCATCTGAACGGTCTTATAGTTCGGACTTGAAATCTCAAAAAACGCTTTCTTAATCTTATAATCTTTATTCTCTTTTAGCATTTCTCCGAATCCTCGCGCTCCTAATTTAGAGCGCATCCCGTGAACAATCACCAGCTCCTCGGTTGGATCGTAGTAATCTAGAGATACTTTTAAGTTCGAATAGTTCATTTCGGCAATCGCCTCTTCTAAAGTAGTTTGTAGCGCCAATGCCGTCTCGTGGTCTTCTTTTGAGAATTTATAAACTAACTTCCATTTATCGCTTTCGTCATCACCGATAAAGTCTGCTGAGGCCAATCCAGGAAGCACATTGTCGTAGATTTCCTGGGCCTGAACTCCCTCTGTGCTATTGGGGTAATTCAACGAAACAAAGTTCAATGCTTTTTTATAAGCCTCAAAACCGTCCTGACGTCCAATAGCTGTTGCTTTCAACAACTCGAACTTAGGCACCAATTCTGTTCCTTCATATATGACGATATATTCTTCCACCTTCTCGATAACATCGGCATATTGATGGTTTTCAAATTCGCCATAGAGCTGTTTGTACTTATACTCCGGGCTGGATTCATCCGTATCGAGCAACACATTTGGATTCCGTAAGATTTCGGCGTAACGTGTGTCGGCAAAGTTGTTCAGAATGTCATTTTTAAAATAGGCTGCGCGTTCTTCACGACCGATATCCTCATAAATTCTAACCAAGTGATATTCCGAGGCTACGACCAATCGATCTTCAGGCTTGTAAGTAAGTAAAGTCTCTAAACGCTCGGCAGCCAATTCGAGCTCTTTAAACTTCTCCTTATAAATCAATCCTAATTGATAGTAGGCAAAATTGCGATCTTTCACCAAACTGTCGATAACTTTTTCTTCTGTTGGAATCCTTGCAATATAGGTCTCGGGTTTAAACAATTCGTTTTCCGCAATAGGAACTCCTTGTTGCAAATCGGATTCCTCTTCCTCCAATAAGTCTAGCGTAGACTTTTTCGTAGACAACCTCCAGTTGTCTTCTAAGCGTCGATCACCCCAAATGGTTCGGAAAGTTTGTTTTCCGTGTGCTACGGTAGTCTGATTGTAAAAATAGAAAGTACCGCCTTCCTCTCCTTTTCCAGACTTTCCTTTGGTATAAAACTCCATGTCGAGAATCTCTCTTTCCTCTTTCGCTCTTGCTATGGAATCTTGAATTGCCTGCTCCCGGAGCTTGTCGGTGTATTCTGTGAAAAACGCAAGCTGTTGGGCTTCGGTCATATTGACCAATCTCAAAATACTGTCGTGCGAAACTGCGATGTCCTCATAGCGAATAACATCGTCTAAGTTTTCTCGTTTTTTCTTAACGCGTCTCCAATCTCTACTGCGCTCCGCTAAGAAAGTCAACGTACTGTCGTAGTACGCTCCGGCTGTTCTGTACTCCGCATGGTCAAAATTGATTTCGGCTAACGTATAGTAGTTTTTTGATTGTAGAATCTGGTCGCGTTTAAAATTCTGAATAGACTTATTGTAGTAAGCTACAGCTGCTTCAACACTGTCTGTATTTCGATAGTATTCTGCAGTTTGATAGTAAATTCTGTCTAAAAACGGACGGTTTTCCCGATTTTCGGCCAAATCATCGAAAAGCTCGAGAAGTGCTTCACGGTCGCCATTGTCGTAATCGAAATTGCGGATCTTTTCCATGTGGGCTTGAATCAAATACGATCTTGGAATTCTTCGATTCATGGCAATCACCTCATCGAAAGCCATATTGGCACTGTCTTGCTCTTGCAAATGATTATAAAGTTGCCCTTTAATAAATGTATAGCGCCCCTTTAATTCTCTGTCTTTTTCGTTTTCTGATGCAATTTTGATGTATTCCAACGCTTGTGGAATAGAATCCAAATTAATATATGCTTCTGCCAACATCGCGTGGGCATCAACTTGATCTTCCATCTCAATTTCACCCTGCTTCAACATTTGTTTGAGGTTTTCGATAGCGTATTCCTCATTGTTTAAGCGGACATTGACTTTAGCACGCCATACTTTTGCTTTGTTAACGCTATTACTGCCCGGGTAGCGATCTAAAATAAAATTAAACGCATCTAGTGCCGGAATAAACCGGCCGTCATAATAACGCGCTTTTCCGAGAAGCAAATAGGCGTCGTCTATTTTCGAGTTGTACTCTTTCCCTTGAATACTCATCGAATGTTTTTGAATGGCCTTGGTGGCTTTTTCCTCTGCACGCGAAAAGTCCCCACTGCGTTTCGGAGTCGGATCGTCGAGAATAACCTCATCGATCTCGATACGTTCGATTGGGAGAATTTCCCAAAAATTCTCCTGAAATCCAGCAGCCAATTGATCTTTGGCATCTTCATAAGCTAAATTACCGTTGTACAGCACGTTATATTCTGTAGCAAGGGTGTGCATATTTCGGTTGAGAAAAGTATTTTTTTTGCGTGAACACGCCATTAACATAAGGGTGGCAATAAAAAATAGTGACGCTTTATATATAGCTCTCATCATGTGTTATATTCCAAAAAGTAGCGATGTTGACAACTGTATTTCAACACCGTGCAGGTCAATGCACTAATTTTGATTATCAGTTATTTAGATATTTCTTAATCTATCCTATTTCTTTAAACTTAAAAGCTTCGTTTTTAGTATGTAGAAGACACTTAAGAATCGGTAAAAATACATTTCTTTTTAATATCCTCTTCAAGAAAAGCGGCTAAATTCCCGCAGAATCTTGGCACAAACGCTTCGTTTCGCTAATTTCCTTTGTATTTTTGCACAAAAAATAATTGCAATGAGCGAATTTCATACGCTAACTGTCGCTGACATCAAGCGAGAGACACCAAATGCGGTAACCATACAATTTGAAATCCCAGACCATTTAAAATCCGAATTCGACTTTAAAGCGGGACAATACATTACGATCAAACACTTTGAAAATGGGAACGAAGTGCGTCGTGCTTATTCGATCTGTTCTTCGCCAAAAAGCGAAACCCTGAAGGTAGGTGTGAAGAAAGTTGACCAAGGACTTTTTTCGCCTTTCGCCAATGAAAAACTGGCAGTGGGCGACACCTTGGAAGTTATGCCTCCAACAGGGAAATTTCTATTGGATCCCAACTTTAAGCATTATGTTGCTTTTGCCGCTGGCAGTGGGATTACCCCCGTTTTGTCATTGATAAAATCATCTTTGGAAGACTCCCAAGAAAGCTCTTTTTTATTGATTTATGGCAACAAATCTAAGGAAGACACCATGTTTTACGACCAACTCATCGCACTGACGGAGGCCTACCCGAATCGTTTTGCAGTAGAATTTGTTTTCAGCAGAAAAGAAGAGCCAAACACTCAGTTTGGTAGAATTGACCGATCTATCGTCAATTTTTTCTTGAAGAACAAGTACAAAGAAAAGCCTTACGAAGCCTTTTATCTTTGTGGTCCTGAAGAAATGATGGATACGGTTTCGTCTACATTAAAGCACAATGGCGTCAACTCAAAGCAAATTCATCGTGAGTTGTTTTCAACGGCAGAAAAAGGATTGCTCGTTGAGCCTCACGACGGAAACACGGAAATCACCGTGATTTTAGACGATGAAGAAGAGGTTTTTGTCATGCCACAAAAGAAATCGGTTTTGGAAGCCGCCTTAGATGAAGGTTTAGATCCTCCTTATTCGTGCCAGGGGGGTATTTGTAGTACCTGTATTGCACGCATCAAAGAAGGGAAGGCCGAAATGCGCAAAAACCAAATCCTTACCGATTCTGAAGTTGCCGATGGATTGGTGCTTACCTGTCAGGCGCATCCCACCACTCCAAAAATTGTGATTGATTATGATGATGTGTGATTTTTAGACGTGAGATTTTAGACGTGAGATTTGAGAGAAGCTAGAGTCTAGAGCCTAGACAGAAGTCCTATCTCCCACCTTTCCTTAAGGGAAGGGGGCTTGTTGGGATAAATTAAACGGGAAGCAAGAGACAAGAACCAAGAGACAGGACGGATTTTTAAAATGACATAGCACGGTAGGACGTAAGACATTTTGAAATCAGAAACTCACACTTCGCACCCTTGTTCAGACTTGGAGACTTGGAGACTGGGAGAATGGCGACTTTGCGAGAAGAAGATTGATCGAATTTTCAATGTTTAATGCTCAATAAACAAACCTAAAATAAAGCCTCATTTATCCTGTTTCCTGGTTCTATGTTCTCGGGAAATCCGCGCTAATCCGTTTAATCCGTGTCATCTACGTTCCATCAAATCAAAAAATCATTTTAGAAACTAGACAGCTAGAGTCTAGAAACTAGATGGAATAGCTTTTGGATGTCAGTTGATGTTATGTGTTGTAAATATTAGTTTTTGAGCTTAAACACGAGATTGCTTCGAAGCCGGCGCGCCTCGCAAAGGTGCTAAGACGCAGTTCGGTTCATCTTCATCCTCGACTTCAACTTCATCTTCAAATCAACAAATCGCCCGATTAAATAATCTCTCTAATTTTAGCCATAACCATCTCTGGAGAAATAGTCTCCATAGCTTTCTCATATCCCTTGGGATATTTATTGCCATAAATTGAAGTAGGAATTAAGGGATATTTTTTCCGATCGGAAGTCAATTGATGCGTTTCTGGTTGATTGAAAGGCGCAAATCCGGCATACGGATGGGTAACGCCCCAAAGTGTGAGTACAGGAATGCCATACATTGCCGCCAAATGCCCATTGCCACTATCCATACTCACCATCAAGTCTAAATTCGAAATCAAAGCGAGCTCTTCTTCAAAAGTTAGTTTTCCTGCGACATTGATCACATTGTTAGCGGATTTTTCAAGTGCATTGAGCTTGGCTATTTCCGATTTTCCACCGCCGAAAAGAAAAATACGATAGGTATTCGAAGCGTCTAAAATAGCAATCAACTCCTCCATCAACTGAAGCGGATACGCCTTGCCTTCATGCGCCGCAAAAGGAGCCACTCCGATAAATTTTCGATGTTCAACGCCCATCATTCCCGTGACTTTTGGCGCAAGTTGTTTTCGCTCAGGTGCTTTGTATGTACCCAAATCGATGGGATATCCCAACCTAGCAAATACATCGGCATAACGCTGATGGGTAGTTTTTAGCGGAGTAAACACCTTATTTTTCGAGGCAACTAACGCTTTTTTCTCCTTCCGACCTTTATCTTGGGTGGCGACTTTTAAACCTTTGAATTTGAGTAATGCGGATACTATCTTAGAACGCAAAACATTGTGAAGATCGGCCACAGCGTCAACACCTAATGCATGGGCTTCTTTCGCCAATCGTCTTAGACCGAATAGACCTTTGTGTTTTCCATAGACATCGGCTTCTAAAAAACTGACATGCGTGATATCTTCAAAAAGCGGTTTAAAAAACTTGCGAGAAACAACCGTTATCTTTAACTCAGGATAAGTTTGTGTCAAAACCCGAAGTACAGGAACAGCCATAGCCACATCGCCCATGGCAGACATACGGATGACCAAGATATGTTTTGGTTTTGACATGATGCGTTATGGATTTCAGACTCGTATTTTCGAGAAAATTACGCCGACTATTTTTTGTCGCGCAACACTGGATTTAGCTCGTCGTCGTTATACATTTTCATCTGTTTGTAGACTTTCATGTATTTTCTTCCGTGAGCGATATCATCTAATAACTGATCGATGGCGGTGCTTAAATCCACCCGCTGTTCCAAAAGAACGTCCAATTTATCTTGACAAGATTTTCGGTGTGCTTCGGAAGCATCTTCCCGATTGGCCTCTTCGGCCATATGATAGATTTTCAGTGCTAAAATCGAAAGCCGATCGACACCCCATGCCGGACTTTCGGTATTGATGGTGGCGTCGCTTTTTACCGCAACATTTTTGTATTTATCCAAGAAATAACTGTCGATATACTCTACCGTATCGGTTCGATCTTGATTGGAAGCATCAATTTTTCGCTTGAGTTTTAAGGCAGCAACGGGGTCGATTTCAGGGTCGCGGATAATATCTTCATAATGCCACTGAACGGTATCTATCCAGCATTTTCTGTAGAGTAAATGCTCTAACAACTGGTCTTCCCTTCCGTAAGGATTATTAAAATCTTGATCTACCGTATCTAAAACATGATATTTCTCTATGGCTTCTTGAAAAATTTTATTGGCTTTATCTGAAAACATAATGTATTTTTTTAGGACTTCTCTTAACTGTTCAAAGTAAGAAAAATTATTTCGATTGACTTGTTATTTCTTTTACGTTTTTTCCAAAATGTGCAAATACTCATAGGTCTGTGTCGCTTTGTGATTTCGGTTTTCGGTTTTGTCGGCTTTAAACCGCTGGTATTGTATCTTTTTCAAATCGTAAGTTCCAAACCGCTCCATGACCTCGCGCACTTGATGTTTACTCAGCAAACCTTCGTTGTTATAGCTCAGAAAAATATACGAAAAATCGGCATTTTCAATTAACTCTTCAAAACGCTGTAGCACTTCACCGGTTTTGCACCAATCGCTTCGGAAATAATCGCGCAAACCCGTTTTTCCTCGGGGTACAAAGGTATCATATTTTGCCATAGTATTCAGCAAATGATAATTCGCCCCATACTGACGATTGTTATAAGGCGGATCTAAATAGAGAATATCGCCCTCAATTTTCTTGATGAGTCGATTGCTGTCCTCTTGAAAAACACGATGCCCGTTTTTAGTGGCCTTAAAATTTGCAGGGGAAATGACCATGTTCTTAGCTGCCGATTTTTTGATGTGTTTCAAAAAAGCACCATAAACAGATGCTGTATTGGCAACTTTATCGGCACTTTCTAACAATGAAGCGAGAAGGAAGTAGAACTGATCTTCTGAAATCTGAGCGCTTTTCTTCCATGTATTGATTTTCTTCCGAACCGCATCGATTTTTTGTCCGTTTTCAGAAGTGAAGTAATTTCTGCTGGCACTTCCTCCGTGGGAATAATTTTCGAAAACAAATCCCTTCACGCCTTCAAGTGCATTTAATTCTTCTAAAAACTCATCGTATTCAAAAGCCTGGTGGTTCCCGATATAATTCCGATTAAGCACATAACTGTAATACTCAATATCATTTGAAATCACCTGTTTTACATAGGGTTTAAACGTTCTCCCTACGATTCCAGTTCCAGCAAAAAGATCGCAAAAAACTTTATCCGAAAGATCCTTACCACAGATCGCCGTAACGGTTTTATAAATAAATGGAGAAAGTTTGTGTTTTGAACCGATGTAATTCACACCTAAAAAATTGATTTTAATGGTTGCCTTAACTTCTCAACTAAGAGAATTCGATACAGGCAAAATAAGCGTATTTTCTATGAAAGCCATGCGCGAATGGGTGTTTATTTGACTTAAGACAATAGATTCTGGAACTTTTTTTAGATTTTAGAAACTAGAACCTAGAGTCTAGACCGCGCTTAAAATGAATTAGGACGGTAGGACATAAGACATTTTGAAATTCGAAACTCGCACCCCGCACCTCGCACCCTCTCGCATCATCTCTCCATAGTTATTTTCGTAAAATGAAACAGGAACCAAGAATCAAGAGCCAAGAGACAAGACAGATTGTTTTTTATATGTGAGATTTTTAGAGACTAGATAGCTAAAGTCTAGACAATTATTAGAATAGAGCATAGACAGTCCCATCTCCAGCCTTTCTCTAAGAGAAGGGAGTTTGTTGGGATAATGCAAAAAAGCAAATGGATAGCAATAAATAATGTCGTTCCAAAATAACTCTTTGCAATCTCCGCGAAAAACTCTGCGCGCTCTGCGTGAAACTTAGCCATGAGGTTGGAGAGTCAAAATCACCATAAATCGTCAAATTGACTCATAAATCAGTACTTACCCAGATAACATCACTCAAAAACTTTCTTTTTCCTATCGAAAAAGAATGCAATTGTTCGGGGCTGAAATCGCCGACGAATTTCTCAACAGTCGTTTTTAACAACGATAGTTCGGCTTTAAGTTTCCAATGGGCACCATTTATATCATACACCACAATAAACAACCGGTTTTTTAGATGATGACGTTGTTGCCTACTCTGATTTTTATAAAGCCACAAAATCAATTCAGATTTATTGACTCGGGCATAATCGAAGTTTCTTCCAAATTTTTTCGGAAAAACCGAAGTTTTATGATCGAACGGAATCCCAGAAAGGTAAAAGTCTTTTTCACGATCCTTCGTTTCTTTTACCGGAACTACAGCTTCCATTTCACTAAAAATAAATTCAACAGCTTGTGCACTCCAGAAATTATACCATCGGTTTACAGCGTATTGAAAGACCTCATCGAATGGCAAGTTTAAGTTTTCGGAAGTTATTTGTATCCTTCGGATTATGCTATCGAAATCTTTTTCTGCATAGATAAAATTGGTGTAAGAATCCCACAAATCATTCTGCTTTCGATACCACTTATACGGATAGCGATGCCGTTTTTTAAGTTCTTTTTCAAGATTGCACAGCATGTTTTCTGAGATTTAAGACTTGAGATTTGAGTTGCACCAAGTTATCACATTGTCAAATTAGCAAATTTTTTAGAAACTAGACAGTTAGAGCACAGACGGAAATTAGAATATAGACAGTTTCATCTCCTGCCCTTCCCGTCCCATCCCTAGCCTTTCCACGAGGGAAGGGGGCTTGTTGGGATAATATTTAAAATAGTCTTAGAAATGAAATCCGCGCCAATCCGCTACATCCGTGTCTTCTGCGTTCCATCAAGTCATTTTCACAAGAAAAGAAAAACAACTGCCAGAATCGCAACCAGCCACAATAGAATCTCCTTAAACCAAAACTCCAATTTGTCGCTTTGAGTGAGGCGTTTTTTTTGGTTCTGTTCGAAATAATTTGTCGCAATAATAGAAATAGGCGCTATAGCGAAAAGAAACTCGGCCCCTGTTTTTTCAGGAGCTCCGAGTGAAATGAGAAGCGTAATCAATAGGATATGAAACAATAAAAACTGCTTGGGTCGCTCTTTCAGCGATAAGTGCTTTAAGTTGGCTATCCGCGAAACACCCGTCCAAATCAGCAATCCGAGAATAACCGTAATCGGTACAAGGATTTCTGAATGATTATAGGCTGAGAAATCTGTAGCAATTGGTTTTTTCCAATCTAAAAACCACGCAAACGAATTATGGACTCCCAACTGATAAGCTACAACGATGATAAAAACCGAAATAAAGCCAACAATTGGCATAAGCATCTGTTTGTAGTCGGTATTTGGTTTTCGCGCAATGGCGAACCAAAGTGGTATAAAAAATAACAAACTCCAGAAATAAAACAGTGATGCTGCCGTAATCCAAATACTTGCGTCCAATATTTTCTTTGGCGAATTGGTGTCCTTACTCAAGCTTACAATCCTGCGTATGGCCAATAAAAGGAAAAGATTGGCCGTTATAATTTCCGGTTTTCTAAAAATAACAGGGAGCATCAGTAAAAAACAGGTGTAGAAAAATACGGTGAACGTATTGGCCTGAGTCAGGTTATTTTTTGTGACGATGAAATTTAGCACAAAGAACGAAAGCAAGCAGACAACGATTAATAGCAGGTGATACATTACCATCCCAATGGTTAGCTGCGCATGGCCGTTTAGAACAGCGTGTAACCCATAGCCCATAAAAATAAAACCGCCAAGAATCAAAAAGTTTATGGGACGAGATTTCTCTAAAAAGCTTGTTAACATGGGTGGGTTTTTATATTTTTGTGTCTTAAACTATATAACTATGAATTGGAAAAGTCTTTGGGAGTCTATTGCATATCTTTTTGAAGATGTACTCCTTACTCCGCTGGATGCGATAAGAACGTTAGAATTAGACAATTGGTGGTTGGCCAACATTATGTCTTGGGTTTTTATACTAATCACTTTTGCAGCACTTGTCTACTGGCTACGTAAGTTGGCAGAATTTGACGAACCTACAGACGTTACGTATTTCCCAGAGGAAAAACTTTAACTACGTAAGGTCTAATCCAATATCAGTACGATACGCCATCCTATCAAACGATAGCTCGTCTATACTTTGATAGGATTTTTTCATGGCCATTCTGAAATCATCCGCCAAAGACGAAACCGCCAATACGCGACCGCCATTGGTTACAATTTTACCATCATCCATTTTTGTTCCTCCGTGATAGATGATTGAATCTGTCACTTTTTCCAAACCAGTGATTTCTTTTCCTTTGTCATACGCTTCTGGATAGCCGCCTGAAACCAACATTACCGTAACTGCTGCCCGCTCATCGATTTCCAATGGAACCGCATCGATGTTTTGCTGACACGTTGCTTCCAACAAATCAACAACATCGGAAGTAATCCTCGGAAAAACAGCTTCCGTTTCTGGATCGCCCATCCGAACGTTGTATTCGATTACATACGGATCATCGCCAACTTTTATCAATCCAAGGAAAATAAATCCTTTGTAATCGATATTTTCTAACCGCAAGCCTTCCACAGTGGGTTTTGCAATGCGCTCTTCCACTTTTTTCATAAATGCGGCATCTGCAAAAGGAACAGGAGAAACGGCGCCCATGCCTCCTGTATTCAATCCGGTGTCGCCTTCGCCAATGCGTTTGTAATCTTTTGCCGTTGGAAGGATTTTATAATTTTTCCCATCGGAAAGCACAAATACACTCAGTTCAATACCGTCTAAAAACTCTTCGATCACTACTTTCGAGCTCGCATCGCCAAACTTGCTGTGCGCCACCATGTTTTCTAATTCCTCCTTGGCTTCTTCCAGGTCGTTTAAAATCAATACGCCTTTTCCGGCTGCCAGTCCATCGGCTTTCAACACATACGGAGGTTTTAAGGTTTCTAGAAAATCTTTTCCTTCTTCGAGCGATTCGGCTGTAAAGGTTTTATACGCCGCAGTTGGGATTTTATAATCAAACATAAATTCCTTAGCGCGATCTTTACTTCCTTCAAGGAGGGCGCCCTCCTTCGATGGACCCACCACCATGACGTTTTTTAAATCTTGGTCGGCTGCAAAATAATCGGTTATTCCTGCAACCAACGGCGCTTCTGGCCCTACAACAACCATATCGATTTGGTGAGCCAACACCGCTTGTTTCACCGCTTCGAAATCTAAAATATCGATGTTTAGATTCAGTGCAATTCCTGCCGTGCCCGCATTACCTGGTGCTACAAAAAGTTTATCACAACGTTTGCTTTGAACAATTTTATCGGCAAAGGCGTGCTCGCGACCTCCCGATCCAATGATGAGAATATTCATGTGTAGAAATTTCTTTAAGGTTCAAAAATAAATGATTTTGATGGCGAAACAAGGAGATCCTTGGAATAGATTTGAGATTTCAGATGTGAGATGTGAGATGGAAACCAGACGAAATCGAGCATAAACTAAAAATCTTAGTGTCTTTTTGAAATTGAAATCAACGATTCAAGGATTCAACAATTCAACGATTTAATGATTCAACGATTCAAGGATTCAACGATTCAAGGATTCAACGATTCAAGGATTCTTCATGTAATTATTGAATTATTGAATAAAAAAATCTCTGATTTTTTATTGAATTGTTGAATGGTGAAAACACCCTGTCTCCAAGTCGAATCTAATGACATAAGACATTTTGAAGCTCGAAACTCACACCCTCGCCCACTCGCCAAGTCGAATCTAATGACATAGGACGGTAAGACATTGGACATAAGACTGTTTGGTGAAGGAAGCAAGAAACAGGACGGATTTCATTTTATACACAATTTAAAGATTCAAGGATTCAAGGATTCAAGGATTCAAGGATTCAACAATTCAACGATTCAACGATTTAATGATTCAGGGATTTAAGGATTTAACCATTCAACGATTCTTCACGCAATTTTTGAATTATTGAATAAAAAAATCTCTGATTTTTTATTGAATTGTTGAATGGTGAAAACACCCTGTCTCCAAGTCGAATCTAATGACATAAAACGGTAAGACATAAGACAGATTTTAGAGTCTAGACGGCTAGAATCTAGATACTAAACAGTCCCATCCCCAGACCTTCCCCGAGGGAAGGGGGCTTGTTGGGATCATATTTAAAATAATCTTAGAAATGAAATCCGCGCCAATCCGCTACATCCGTGTCATCTGCGTTCCATCAAATCAACACATCCTCAAATCAACAATGCCGGTGTCTTCAAAAAGTATTAGTTTTGAATCCACAACCTATTGACTCAATGAAAGACCTGGTTTCCATTATTACGCCCACCTACAACTCTGCGAAGTATATCCGGGAAACCATAGCGTCGGTGCAAAATCAATCCCACGCCAATTGGGAGATGATTCTGATCGATGACTGTTCGACAGACAACACTGTCGAAATCATTGCCGAAATTCAAAACACCGAACCACGGATCCAACTCATTAAATCGGATGTAAATGAAGGGCCGGCTGTTTCGAGAAACAAAGGCATTCGAATTGCAAAAGGAAAATATATGACCTTCTTGGACGCTGACGATATTTGGTTTTATGACTTTATTGAAAACAGCATTGCAACCATAAAAACAACCAACATCCACTTTGTGTTTTCCTCGTACAAACGATCGAATGAAAACTTGGAATTTGTGTATTCAGATTTTATCGTACCCGGAAAAGTAACCTATACCGATATTTTAAAAACTAATTCCATCAGTTGCTTAACTGCATTTATCGATATCGAAATGCTAGGAAAAAAGATGATGCCCGAAGTGTATAAACGTCAAGACATGGGGTTGTGGCTAAAGTACCTCAAAGAAATTCCCTTTGCGCATGGCATTAAACAACCCAAAGCCATTTATAGAATTCGAGAAAATTCACTTTCCAGAAATAAATTCAACCTCATCAAATACCAATGGGAGTTTTATAGACAAGTTGAAAAACTATCCATCCCAAATTCGTGTTACTATATGCTGCAATGGACTGTTCGGGGATTTATAAAGTATAAAAGTTAATTTCCTGCGTTTTTTATAAATAAAAACACTTTTAGACAAGCCTAAAATATAAGTTAGTCTATTTATGCCTTTTTAATTCATTAAGTTTTTATTGAATTCTATATAAAATTGATTTAAAGTCCTTCAATTATTCCAAAGAAAAATCTACAATGTGACCGAATCCTTCAAAAATAACCCAAAAACAGCCATCTGTTAACTTCATTATTTTATCCTCAATGCACAAAACGTGTATTCCTCAGAAAAAGTGAAGTCATCGACGCAATATTGTAGGCAATCTCATCGGTTGATTCTTGGAAGATCGGATTACTTATGAATGTGGCTAGGGTTTTAAATCAGCGATTCAAATTGTTTTATTTTACCGCTCGTTGTTCTTTTAATAGACTCTTGACGGGTAAAAGTATATTTTAAACCAGGCTCCAAATACGTGTTGGCAGCAGCCTTTATCACAGCGATCTGGTTTGAGGTCAGAGAAACTTTACTCTTATAATAGAATTCGAAAGTATCTAATGCGGTCTGCTTTATTACGAATTCCTGGATGTTTCCATCGTTTTGAATAATGGATTTGGTAACGTAATAAAAAGTGAGTCCGGAGGCTTTCTTTCCACTGGGAAGTAGAATAAAATCATTCGTTCTTCCCAATACATTTTTAAGAATAGGTTTTTTACTTGTGGACTCGGGATCTAAAACACCGAAATCTCCAATTTCATATCGGATGAAGGGATGTGCTTTATTATATAAACTTGTCACGACAATTTTCCCTTCTGCTCCTAAAGGAACTGGTTTGTTATTTTTGTCGAGAATTTCTAAAAAGATTAATTCGGAATTTACCTGCCACTTATTCTTGGGATTAGTGAATCCCATAATCCCAAATTCCGACGCACCATACTCATTGACCACGCGCACTCCGAACTGTTTTTCAAGCAACTCCTTATCTTTGTCGAATAGCATTTCTGCCGTTGTAATACACAACCTGAGCGATGGACAGACCTCTTTCAACACGATCTCTTTCGACTTTAGAAATTGAGCAAATAATACGATTGCACTCGTGTATCCATTAATATATTCGAATGGCGTAGCTTTAAATTTGTCTAAAATTTTTTGCAATGCTTTGTCCGATAAATCAAAAATAGAAAAGCGATATCGCTTACCAATAAAGTCTTTAAGCCTTTCTTTTCTATATCCGATGAAGTCTTTAGGAATGCCGTAGAACCGCGCTTGGCGCGATGCGTTCAAATCAATGCCATACCATCCATATTTATGGCTTATATTGACCCATGTTAAGGCATGAGCGAATTTATCGACAGCAAAAATCATTGGAGTTCCTGTTGACCCCGACGTTTTATTGATATGAAGCTGACGCTGATTTTCGAAACCAACAGAAAGTCGTGACTCTAAAGATTTTTGATAATCACGCTTCGTCATTACTGGTAAGTCTTGCCAATCTTCGGGCAGATTATCACCTACTAAGTTTCTATAAAAATCATTGTTTTGAAAATGAAACTTGACAATTTCATCTTTTTTTCGATTTAGGTAGTTATCATATTGAGCTTCGGGAATGGAAAGAATATGTTCATAGGCTTCCTTGGCTCTCTCCATGGGAAAACCTTTTAATCTTTGAGCTAAATCAAAAACATTGAACATGGTTTGTCCTTTTCTATCGTTTAATCAGACTCAATATGCCTTCTCCTCCCCACGCAACGCGTTGTAGATGGTTTGGAAAACAATTTTTATGTCGAGGAACAAGCTCCAGTTTTCGAGATAAAAAATATCGTATTTCACGCGGTTGATAATGTCGGATTCTGTTTCTACTTCGCCGCGAAAACCACTTACTTGCGCCAAACCAGTAATTCCGGGCTTGATAAAGTGGCGCACCATAAATTTATCAATACGTCCGGCATACATATGGGTGTGGCTCACCATGTGAGGGCGTGGCCCAACGACACTCATCTCGCCCTTCAGCACATTGATAAACTGTGGCAATTCATCCACACTTGTTTTGCGAATGATGCGTCCCACCCGAGTTACGCGTTCATCTCCTTTGGTAATTTGCTCTAAGTCTGCCAAAGGATTGGGCTTCATAGAGCGAAATTTATAACAATAAAATTCCTTGTAGTCCAGACCATTCCGCTTCTGTTTAAAGAAAACCGGCCCTTTCGATTCTAGTTTTATAATCAATCCCAACAGTGGGGTCAACCACGATAAGACAAAAACAATGACAAAAATTGAAAGGATAATATCAAAGCTTCGTTTGATAAACTTATTGAATGGCTCGTCTATCGGAATCTTACGAAGCGAGAGAATCGGCAATACGCCATAGTACGTAAAGTCCAAACGTTTGGAATAGATTTCTTTATTGTCTGGCAAGAATTTAAGGACTTTCAGATTGTTGTCTACAAAGTCTACAAGTTTTAGCAAATCCTCATTAGATAACTCTCCGATAGACGCGTAGAGTTCGTCTATTTCCTCTTCTTTCACAAACTCCATCACGTCTTCCATCGTATGGCTTGACGGTGGGTTGAAATCGAATGTCTTCTTCAGTTTATAACCATAAACGGGATTGAGTAGAAAAAACTTTCGGAGCTGTTCTGTTTTTTGATTTAGTCCTACGATGATTACATTCCGCGTATTACCCCCTAAATGAAGACGGAATTTTTTCAATAAAAAGTAGATGCTAAACTTCACAATGGCCACAAAGAACATGACCCACATGATGTATTTTGCAATGACAACAGCATCTAATTGGAGGTTGTTGTAGAATCCGAAAAAGGCAAAAACTATCAAACCAAAAACCACGCCTTGCTTAACCAACAACGACATGATATTCGCTCCGTGGGTGAAACGGTAGATTTCATAAAACCCAGAACGCAACGAGAGAATTACCCATCCGAGGGTAATGAAAACAACAAAATTAAAAAATGGAACGTCAAATTTAAACAGCTTATAGGCTAAAAAATGGACAATAAAGAGGTCTAACCCATAAGAAATGGGGCGTAAAAAACCTGAATATCTTCCACTTTTAAACATCTCCTACTTGCTATCGATTGTGTTTTGAAAAATCTTTATGTTCACTTTTAAAGAGTTCCTCATCGGTCAAACTTTTAAAATATTCAAAAGTCTTTCGCATTCCTTCTTCCCGCGATATTTGTGGCTCCCAACCTAACACTTCTTTCGCCTTGGATATATCTGGTCTGCGTTGTAGGGGATCGTCTTGTGGCAGCGGTTTGAACACAATTTCCTGATCGGTTCCGGTCAGTTTAATGATTTCCTTTGCGAAATCTAAAATGGTGATTTCAACTGGGTTTCCGATGTTGACAGGGTAAACATAATCGCTCATTAACAATCGATACAATCCTTCAATCTGGTCGTCGACGTAACAAAATGAACGCGTTTGTAAGCCATCGCCAAAAATGGTCAAATCCTCGCCACGCAGCGCTTGCCCCATAAAAGCCGGAATAACCCGACCATCGTTCAACCTCATCCGCGGACCGTAGGTATTAAAAATGCGTGCAATACGCGTTTCCATTCCGTGAAAACGGTGATATGCCATGGTTATCGACTCTTGAAATCGCTTGGCTTCGTCGTAAACACCTCGTGGACCGATGGTATTTACGTTTCCGTAATATTCTTCGTTCTGAGGGTGCACTAACGGATCGCCATACACTTCGGAGGTTGATGCAATGAGAATCCGAGCGTTTTTTTCACGCGCCAACCCCAAGAGATTGTGAGTTCCCAAAGACCCCACTTTTAAGGTTTGGATAGGGATTTTTAAATAGTCTATCGGACTAGCAGGAGAAGCGAAGTGAAGGATGTAATCTACTTTTCCGGGAACATGAACAAATGTCGTTACATCGTGATGATAGAACTCAAACTCCTTTAATTTAAAGAGATGTTCTATATTTTTTAGATCGCCGGTGATGAGATTGTCCATCCCAATCACTTGATATCCTTCTTCGATAAATTTATCACACAGGTGGGATCCTAAAAAACCAGCTGCTCCTGTTATAAGTACTCTTCCATTCATAATTTAAATAACTCGCTCTTATTGAATCCAACCTGTAATTCAACAGCTCACTCGAATTGGAAAAAACTTCCCAATCGCTTTAAAACTTGGCAAAAGTACAATTTGCTTTGCTTATAAGCCTCTTGAATTGTTTGAAAATTATAGCGGTTCATCTTATTCCTTTTATTTCAAAAACTATTCCCCGTCATTGCTATTTATATTGTTCCCCAGCGCCATAAAACCCATCAACATAATGGCACCTACATAATAGGCTCCGATCTGTCTGTGAAAGACATTTTCGAACAAACAATACACTACCAACAAGACCAACATGGCGGTTGGAAAATAATTTTCTCGAACCATATATATTCCTCCACCGATAAAAATCATGAACAACACCAGCCCGATAACTCCAGCTCCTAAATAAATTCCTAAAAACTGATTGTGCGTATTGTAGTGTTCTTCCATAAAATTATTCCGTTTTTCAGTGTTGGCAATGGTTTCGGAATAACATTGTACTAATTTGTCTTCTGAATTTTTAAAACCAATTCCGCTCCAAAACGCTTTCTCATTTGTAGCGACCTGCCCCGCACATTCCCAAACCGTTGCTCGAAGCTCGTAGGTTAGCGAATGACTGATAAATCCCGTGGCCACAGCCGGTGCTTTTTCGGATTGAAAATAATCGCTGTCCTGATTTTTCACCACCAAGAACAACCCCACTATGGCCACTCCTGCCACGACAGCAAGAAAGGCTTTCCATACTTTTTTCTTTCCGTAGCATTGTCTTACTACAAATAAAACAAGTAGGGCAAGTAAGGATATCTTCGAGCCTATCAATAAAACAAACGCAATATTGATAGCGATATTGGCAAGGTGATAGTTATTGTTTGGATGGTATGTTTTTTTAATTCCTTCGTAGGATATCAAGACACTCAACACGCTGAGCATGCCCAAATACATTCTGTCTATCAATAAAGATTCGACTACTTGTGGCGAATCGCCCAACGCAAAATATCCCATGTCGTGCGTGATGAGCACAAAATGATAGACCGAATACGCAATGGCCATCAGCGAGGAAAAAATCATAGCACCTTTTATTTTATCAACATCGTTTACGGGAATGTATAAAACCGCCATTCCCAGCGCAATGAGCACCTTGCTGATGATACTGATGTCTTCCATAAACTCGTGAAAAATCAAAGCATTTAATACGAGATAGAGGACAAAGACGAAATACATTACAAACGGAAAGCTCCTCAGCTTTTTGAAATCCGTCTTTTTTACAACAAACGGAAACACCACCACCAACGTAATCAGGATGATATTGGGCATGGCCCGCACGTAATCATCAAACGGGATGGTGAGATAGAGCAATAAAAAGATATAGGGATAAATGGCTGAGAGCAGGATCCTCATCGGATTATTCAGATTGTTTAAATTTTAGGGAAAGATAAATAACTCTTGGGAGAATTTAGATTTTAGACGTGAGATTTTAGATGTGAGACGGTTATTGGAAAATAGAACAGAGAACAGCGAGAATAGACCGATGTTCAGATTGCTTCAGGTGCCCCTTCGTCGCATCTTCGCAATGACGGGTATTTGTTTGATGCTGGGGGTTTAAATTAAAAATCATATCCTCTTTTTGAAATTAAAATCGAAACCCAAATCGAAATCGAAATTGATTCTGAGCAGCACGAATTAATCCGCGTCAATCCGTTAGATCCGTGTCATCAGCGTTCTATTCATCGAAATTTTCAAATTGACATAAGACGAAAAGACGTAAGACGTAGGACTTTACTCGTCTTGAGATTTTAGATGTGAGACGGTTATTGGAAAATAGAACAGAGAACAGCGAGAATAGACCGATGTTCAGATTGCTTCAGGTGCTCCTTCGTCGCACCTTCGCAATGACGGGTATTCGTTTGATGCTGGGGGTTTTTTGTGGGCGACGAAGTCGCGCCACAAAAAACCCCTTTCTTCTCCCTGTGGGACTCGTCATTGCGAGGTGCGCAGCGCCGAAGCAATCTTTTTTACATTTAATCCGTTGCTGTGTGGATAATGGAG
>Ga0209075_1000178_pt1 | contig 57810 bp, 54 predicted proteins | sample Stecom2011_FD_187523 | JGI IMG/M metagenome (GOLD analysis project Ga0209075, IMG submission 187523) | Agricultural soil microbial communities from Utah to study Nitrogen management - Steer compost 2011 (SPAdes) (version 2) | ecosystem: Environmental > Terrestrial > Soil > Agricultural land...
GTTTTTTGCAAAAAAACTCATTTTAGATAGCTGATAATAGATTAATTTAATTATTTTTGCCCTCCCAAAAGAGAGGAGGTGATGACACTATGTTAATTATACCAGTTAAAGACGGAGAAAATATCGATAGAGCGCTAAAGCGTTTTAAGCGTAAGTTCGATAGAACCGGCACTATGCGTCAGCTACGTGCAAGACAACAGTACACAAAGCCTTCTGTTAAGAAAAGAGCGCAGATGCAAAAAGCACAATATATCCAAAGATTGAGGGACGAAGAGGAACTGTAATTTTTTGAGATTACGTGCATTTTAATAATCATAGAAAATCCGTTAGATTTAGTTCTAACGGATTTTTTTATGGTTTTTGTAGTACGTTGCAGTTCGCTTTCTCTTTTCAGTGGCACTCATTTTGTATAATACGATATTGGACTAACGGACTTCTATATCATGAAATACCTCATTACATTCGCCTGTGCTGTTTTAATAGTGATTACCGTGTCGGCTCAAACAAAGATTTACGATGGCCACCACACCAATTACTCGAGTTGTTTATACACGATAAAGGGAGATGAGATTTATTCGGGCAATGCCACTAATTACTCCGATTGCTTATTTACCATAAAAGACAATAAGGTATATCAAGGCAATTCAACAAACTATTCCAACTGTCTTTTTACAATAAAAGGCGATAAAATATATCGCGGACATCAGACCAGTTATTCCAATGTGCTTTACACGATTAGGGATGGAAAAATTTATTCGGGAAATTCAACCAATTACTCCGATTGCCTCTTCACGATTAAGGATAATAAAGTTTATCGTGGCAATTCGACCAATTATTCCAATCTGCTGGTAACAATAGATGGCGTATATAAATACGCCATCCTTGCTGTTCTGGTTGGACCTCATTGATTTATTTAATGATCAGTCTTTCAACAAAATGTGATACTCCATCGCTTAGCGTTAAGATATAAACCCCCGATTGTATCGAACCAAAATCAAAATTGTTCTTTCCTTCCATGAGGTTTAAATCTTTGTCTAAATAAACTAATTTTCCATCTAATCCGATGAGCTGTAGGGTTCCTCTACGAATAGCTATCGGACTGTTGACGATAACTTTCCCATTTGATGGATTCGGATAAACCGTAATCGATAATTTATCGAAATCTGGTGTTGCCGTAGTATTATCGGCTTTGACCAATCCAGAACGTGTATTATCTCCTTTGTAACCATTGCTAAGAATTTTGTCTGGATCGTAGGGAACGTTCATTTCATACACATTGACAAAAGTAGAATCAGCTTCAGTAAATGTGGTGTGGGAATTGGCAACTAACTTCAACATATTGTCTTCAGTAGCACCCAAGACGGCACCATTCATAAAAGTAAATCCTTTAGGCCGTTTTGGGAATCCATCCAACTGGCCAGATCCGTCTAAAGAATAGGCATGAATAAATCCGTGATCGTCTTCCGTGAGCACGCTCGGAAAAATAATATCCATAACGCCATCGTTATTGATGTCTGCAATAGTCATAACGCCTTCCGTTCCTCCGTATTTCGTAACCGACATATCTTCGATTAAGTCGCCTTCTTTGTTATAGGCATAAATAACCTGATATTCCTCGCTCGGGTCGTTTCCGGTAATCCGGTCTGAAAAGAACAGTTCATATTCACCATCACCCTCTATATCAGCAACTGTGGGAGGGGTGTACGTCCATCCACCAATATTGTGAGGCCATCCGTCCATCATATTGCCCTCGTGATCCAAAACAAAAAATCCTGGTACATCTCCGTGGTTTGCAGCCACAATTTCCAAATTTTCATCACCCGTTAAGTCCACTAAAATCGGAGATTGGTATGAAAACCCTCGATCGGTAAACACTTTGGGAAAGCCTGGAAGCGGATCTCCTGTTGCACTATCGACGGCATAATAACTTCCGGAAGAAATAGCGAAAACAACATCCATCGTCCCGTCGTTGTTGATGTCGCCTAGTGAAGGAGTAACGGCAGGAGTTCCTGGAGCTACAAATGGCCAGTTTTCGTTAATCGGATTCCCATTGATGTCTACCGCATGAACGTGCCCTTCTGTGCTTGATATTCTCTCTGAAAACACGATGTCCATAATACCGTTTCCGGTTAAGTCGGCCGTAGAAGCCGCACTTAATATCATGTTATTGTTGAAATTCAATGGCCAGCCCGTATGGTCTTCGCCTGTAAGGGCATCGACTAAATAAATTCGTCCGTTTAGCGGAGCGCCTGCCGTAGTTTGGATTACCTGATAGTTGCCATCGCCATTCAAATCTACAACCGTAGGTGGGTATGTGGCTACTCCGTCAATAGCTTTACTCCATAGCATATCGCCGTTGTCTTTAATGGCATAAAGCATTCCGTCGGCAGCATGAAAGATTTCGTGGATGCCGTCGCCATCAATATCTTCAAGGGTAACTCCTCTAGAGTTTTTGAATGTAGGATTTGCGGGAAAACCAACAGGGAAATTTTCCATTTGGTCGTTATTCATCGCTACAGGTTGGTTGCCTGTTCTTACTTCGATTACTTCTGAAGTTATCGAACCATCGGCTTGAATCGATGCTTTTCTAACTTCTTGCGAGTGAATACTTGCTCCGCTCAATAGCAATGCAGCGGAAATAAAAAATAAATGTTTCTTCATAATTAGGGATTTTTCCCGAAGTTAAACATTTATCCTGAATTAGAGGGAAATTAGATTCCATAAAAAAAGCCATTCCGAAAATCGAAATGGCTTTTAAAAAATAATTAAAAGATGATTATTTAATCATCTCATAGCTTCGTTTGATAAACTCGGTAAGCTCTTCTCCTTTTAATAGGTTTTTGCCAAGTTTGGCTAAGTCTAAAGCTTGGTTTACCAATCGTGTCTTCTTCTTATCCGTTTTGGTGTTGAGAATTTCCCCGACCAATTCGTGGTTTGTGTTGACCACTAAATTGTACATTTCGGGGAAATTGCCCATACCAAACATTCCGCCCCCACCTGTTTGTTGCATGTCTTTCATGCGACGCATAAATTCGGGCTCGGTAATGATAAACGGACTTGCTGTACTGTCTAAGGCTTCTAACTGAACCGTGAATTTTTCTTTTGGCACAACACCGTCTAAGAAAGTTTTGAGCGTTTCTTTTTCCTCATCAGATAGCTTTGAAACTTGCGCTTCGTCTTTTTTAATCAAGTTGTCGATATGATCACTATCAACACGTACGAAAGATATCTTTTCTTCTTGAGTTTCTAACTTCTGAAGTACGTGTGCGATGATAGGCGAGTCGAGTAGCAATACTTCGTAACCTTTCTCTTTGGCACTTTCGATATACGCGTGCTGCTCTTCTTTATTCGAAGCGTAAAGAATAATCAGCGTATCGTCCTTATCGGTTTGTACGTCCTTGATTTTATCCTTTAATTCGTCGAATGTAAAGTAGTTTTTATCTACCGTTGGGTACAGTGTAAAGTCTTTAGCTCTGTCGTAAAACCTATCTTCTGTTAGCATTCCGTACTCGATGACAATCTTAATGTCGTCCCATTTCTTTTCGAAATTTTCACGGTCGCTATTGAATAGGCTTTTTAGTTTGTCGGCAACTTTTCGGGTAATGTAGCTCGAAATTTTCTTAACTGCGCCATCTGCCTGAAGGTAGCTTCGAGAAACGTTAAGCGGAATATCCGGGCTGTCGATAACCCCTCGAAGAAGTGTTAAGAATTCGGGAACAATTCCTTCTACATTATCCGTAACAAAAACTTGATTTTGATACAGTTGGATTTTATCCTTTTGGATGCTCATATCGTTGGTGAGCTTTGGGAAGTATAAGATTCCGGTAAGGTTAAAAGGATAATCTACATTCAAGTGAATGTTGAAAAGCGGCTCCTCGAATTGCATCGGATACAACTCGCGATAGAACTCCAGATAATCCTTTTCTTCCAACTCAGTCGGTTGCTTAGTCCATGCTGGATTCGGATTGTTGATGATGTTGTCAACTTCTTTAGTCGGTGCTGGATCGTCTTCTTTTGCATCCTCTGGCTTAGGAAGCGTTTCTGTTTTTGTTCCGAATTTAATCGGCACAGGCATAAACTTGTTGTATTTGGTCAAAAGCTCGGCGATGCGGTGTTCTTCCAGAAATTCGGTAGAATCGTCAGCGATGTGAAGAACGATTTCTGTTCCTCTTTCTTTTTTGTCAATTTCTTCCAAAGTGTAATTTGGCGACCCGTCGCACGTCCATCGAACTGCTGGCTCGTCTTTATAACTCTTGGTTAAGATTTCAACTTCCTTGGCTACCATAAAAGCGGAGTAGAACCCAAGTCCGAAGTGACCGATAATTCCGGCGTCTTTTCCGTCTTTATCTTTATATTTTTCGATGAATTCTTCGGCTCCCGAAAAAGCGACTTCGTTGATGTATTTTTTCACTTCTTCGCCAGTCATCCCAAGACCTTGGTCGATGATGCGAAGTTGTTTTTTGTCTTTATCTATTTTCACCTCGATAATCGGGTTGCCATATTCCACTCCTTTGGCTTCACCGATGTTGATTAGGTGTTTCAGTTTTAGTGTCGCATCGGTTGCGTTTGAAATCAATTCTCTCAAGAAAATCTCGTGATCACTGTACAAAAACTTTTTAATCAGTGGAAAGATGTTCTCAATCGAGACATTAATAGTTCCTTTACTCATAATTATTTATTGTTTTTTAGTTCAGATCTGTTTTTCAGAACTGTAGTGAAGTCAAATAAAGTACCAAACCCCAAGCTCTGACAGGATGTCATTATTATAAAGAAAAGCACAAGCGACTGATTCTGTATACCGGAAATTTTGACGGAGTACAGTAGGGGATTTTGAAGTGGATTTCGGAATATTCTTTCCTTTGAAAGAACCTGGCTCAACAAAAAATATCACATTCCATTTTGTAAACTTTAACAAAACTTTGGTCTTAATTTGACATATTGAGGAGGGTAACGATGGTATCTTTACAACTAAATAATAGGAGAGAAATTGCTATGAAAAAGTAAAGTATTCTATTATTTAATTGGTTAGGTTGTTTAAAAAGGGCGCATTTTTCAATGCGCCCTTTGTCATGATAGTATGTCCATAAGTGAGTTAATTGTCTTTGTTTTTATTCTTGACATATTTTTCCAACCATTGGTCTTGCTCCCACAGCATGTGTAAGATACTTTCTTTGGCGCTATAGCCGTGACTTTCTTTAGGCAACATAACCAATCTTGCTGGCGCGCCTAATCCTTTTAAGGCGTTAAAATAACGTTCACTCTGCATCGGATACGTCCCGGAGTTGTTGTCGTCTTCTCCGTGAATCAATAGCATCGGGGTTTTCATTTTGTCTGCGTGCATAAAGGGAGACATATTGTTGTAGGTCTCTGGCGAATCCCAATACGTTCGCTCTTCTCTTTGAAATCCAAAGGGAGTCAGCGTACGGTTGTAAGCGCCACTACGTGCTATACCAGCTGCAAACAGGTCGGAGTGGCTCAATAAGTTGGCCACCATAAAAGCACCGTAGGAATGTCCGCCAACACCCACGCGCTCAGGGTCGATGTAGCCCATTTCGTCAACTGCGTCGATTGCCGCCTTGGCGTTGGCAACTAATTGTTCTCTGAAAGAATCGTTAGGCTCTTCATCGCCTTCTCCAACAATTGGGAAAGCCGCATTGTCTAGAACTACGTAGCCGCGAGTTACCCAATAGATGGGGGAACCCCAGAAAGGATAGATGAATTTATTGGGGTTGCTCGTCACCTGTGATGCACTGCTCTTGTCTATAAACTCGCGTGGATACGCCCAAAGAATCATCGGCATGCGTTCTTTCTTGTCGAGGTCGTAGCCTACAGGCAAATAGAGCGTGCCGTCTAATTCCAAACCATCTTCACGCGTATAACGGATAATTTCTTTGTGAACATCTTGCAAACTTTTGAATGGGTTTTCAAAATGCGTAATCGGAGTCAAATGTTCTTTTTTCTTAATATTTCTGATATAGTAATTGGGGTATTCTTGTTGGGATTCAATGCGAACCAAAACAATTCCTTTCTTGATGTCGATAACCGATTGAAGGTCCTCGATCTTATCAGTGTAGGACGATTCGTAAATGCGCTTCGTCTTTTGTGACTTCAATTGAAATTCATCGATAAAAGGAAATTGTCCTTTTTCAGAGAATCCATCTCCGATTAAATAAGCGCGGTCGTTGTGAATGTCCAAAACCCGTTGGTTGTATTGGTTTCTTGTCGTCACAAAACTTCCAGGATCGCTGTATTGGTCTTGGTAATTTCTATCAAAAATAACTTTTGGTTGTTGTGCGCTGTTTGAAGGATTGAAAATATAGGTTTTTGTATTTCGCGTATTCCACCAATAGTCATTGGCAATTGCCGTATGGTCATTCCCCCACGTGATTCCCGAATAGCGTTGTTGGGTTTTTAAAAGCAATTTTGGGGTGCCGTTAAAAGGAGCGTCGAGTTGATATACGGCATCTCTGTAATCCACTTCCACTTCGGGATCACCTTGGTCTAATGCTTCTGCCCAATAAAGCGTTGCAGGTTTGTCTGCGCGCCACGCAATACTTCTTTTGCCTTCTCTAACAGCCATAAATCCTTTTGGAAGTACTTCGTTTAACGGAATGTCTGCAATCGTTGTTACCAATTCACCCGAAGCGTTGTAGATGTTGGTTTCATAAGGGAATCTGCTGAAAGGCACAAGATAGGAAAAAGGTCTTTTGATAATCGTTGCCATAACATAGTTCCCATCTGGGGAAAAATTGATGGCTCTGTACATCGCAGTGGGTAAAAAATCAGACACCGTGCCATCTAAGGAAACCTTTTTAATATCTGATAAAGTCAACTGTTCGAAATTAAATTCGTCGTTGGCATTGGCAAGTAAATCCTGATAGGTTCGGTTTTGTGCTTTTTCTCCTTCGCTCAACGTAACAGTCGGTCCTTCAGGGATAGCTTCGGAAGTATCTATTAAGTCTTTTCTGCTTTGTGGAACGGTTTTTATCAATACCGAATTGCTGTCGTTAAACCAATTGATCGCATAGCCGAGGTTGGCATTGACAGGTTGCGACGATAGTTTTCTAGCGGTTGCTTTTTCGATATCCGTCACCCACAACTCTACCTTGTTTGGCAACGTATTTAGAAAAGCAATCATTTTTTCGTCTGGGGACACTCTAAAATTCGAAAGTCTTGCGTTGTTGGGAAGGCCATTCACTTGACGTGGATCTCGCTCGCTCGCTTTCTTCACTTTCATGTTGTTGTAGTACGTGGTCCGACTTCCAATATTGGTTTTTGGATTGATTCGCAATCCGCCTAAACGGAGTTCTTTTTCGGATAGTTCAGCGATTGATTTGTATTGATCGCGATATAAGAGGACGACCTGATCACCCTTGCTGTCTATGATAACGGCTGGAGCTAATGGAGCATCGACCAGTTCCATAATTTCCGAAGGAGGCGTTTGATACTCCAAGCTTTCTTGGGCAAATGAAATGTTGATAAACAACAATAATAATAAGGGGATAATGAGTTTTTTCATGGTTGTAATTTTTTGAATTGCTAAAGGTATTTAATTTTCACGAGGGCGGCTAGTTTCCCGCTCAGGTAAAATATTGAGAGCGAATTTCAAAACCCGTTATGAAATTATTTATCTTTCTTGCTTATAAAAAACGACACTTAAACATGTACACTTCTAAGATTAAAGGATTGGGGTTTTACGTTCCCGAAAACGTGGTGACCAATGATGACCTTTCAAAATTGATGGATACAAATGATGCTTGGATCCAAGAGCGAACAGGAATAAAAGAACGCCGACACATCAAAAAAGGAGATGGAAACTCTACCTCTGTTATGGGTGTAAAAGCGGCAAAGATTGCTCTGGAAAGAGCCGAGCTGTCACCAAATGATATCGATATGATTGTCTTTGCAACCTTGAGCCCAGACAAATATTTCCCAGGTGGTGGGGTTGAGGTTCAGGAAATGTTAGACATGCGCAATATCCCCGCATTGGATGTTCGAAATCAATGTAGCGGGTTTATCTATGCAATCTCGGTCGCCGATCAATATATTAAAACAGGAATGTATAAAAACATTCTTGTCATTGGGAGTGAAAACCATAGTGGTGGATTGGATTTTACGACGCGTGGTCGTGGGGTCTCCGTAATTTTTGGAGACGGGGCCGGAGCCGTTGTGTTAACACGAAGTGACTCTGTCGAACGCGGATTACTCTCTACACACCTTCACAGTGAAGGAAAACACAAGGATGAGCTGGTGCTTCAGGGGCCTTCTACAGCATATTGGGTTCCCGAAATCATTGCAGACAATCCGCAAGAAGACATTCCGTACTACCCTTACATGAATGGGCAATTTGTATTTAAACACGCTATTGTTCGTTTTTCCGAAGTGATAAACGAAGGTTTAAAGGCCAATGGTCTTGAGGTAGGTGATGTCGATATGCTGATTCCGCATCAAGCGAATCTTCGTATTTCGCAGTTTATTCAGAAGAAAATGAGACTCTCCGACAATCAGGTTTATAACAATATCCAGAAGTATGGAAATACAACTGCTGCTTCAATTCCAATTGCATTGACGGAAGCGTGGGAGCAAGGAAAAATCAAAGAAGGAGACTTAGTTGTATTAGCTGCTTTTGGAAGTGGATTTACTTGGGGAAGTGTGATCATACGATGGTAGAAACCAACAAAAGTCTTCATTAGAGCTAATGAAGACTTTTATCTAACTTTCAATCCTAATTTTTGGCTAATTTCCTGATTCAATAGGATTAAATAATTATAAATTGAAAGTTTAGTTCTTTAACACAAACGTAGCCTAACGAGAAAGCCAATATTTGGATTTACTTGAATGTGCTACTTTTGTTTATGGGTTAATAATTTCTTTTGTGAGAAACGATTTGTTTGCAATAGAACCTCTCAATTAATAGTTAAACGATTTAAAGTCGATTATGTTTAGTGAAAACGCTTTATTTAACAAAAATTTAGGCTTATTGCCACTGATCTTTGCGTAGACTTTATGGAAAAACAAAAAATTATGAATAAGAAAACTTTAGTATTAGGGGCCAGTTTAAATCCTGATCGATATGCTAATATGGCGATAAACCGTTTGGTTCAAGTCGGTCATACCGTCAAAGCCATTGGGCTTAAAGGGGGAAATGTGGCGGGTGTTGAGATAGACACCGATTTAAAGGATTACGATGGAATCCATACCGTTACGTTATACCTGAATCCGAAACGCCAAGCAGCGTATTACGATTATATTCTTTCTCTGAAACCAGAAAGAGTTATTTTCAATCCTGGAACTGAAAATCCAGAGTTTTATAAGATTTTGGAAGAAAACAACATCGAATACGAGGTTGCTTGTAATTTAGTTTTGCTTAGTACGAATCAGTACTAATCCTAAGAATGCAAGTGCTCCGTTTAGGATTAGGATAAAGAATCCAAATTCAAAATTGATATACGCAGCACTTAATTCGCTGATGAAATAGCCTAAAAATGGGGATACTATGGCAACCGCTGGCACCCATTTATCGCGTACTTTCCATTTTGTAAACAATCCGAAAGAATACAGGCCGAGCAATGGGCCATAGGTGTATCCAGCAAAGACAAACAGTTTTGCGATTACCGATTCGTCTGCGATTATATATTTGAAAATCAAAATAACGGCAATCAACACGAGCGAAATCAAGACGTGTACTTGTTTGCGAATTTTAACTTGTTTTATCGTATCGTAATTCCTTTCTATTTCAAGAATATCGATACTAAACGAGGTGGTCAAAGATGTCAGCGCACTATCGGCACTACTGTATGCTGCGGCTATCAGACCTAGTATAAATAGGACAGCTACTCCCGTTCCAAAATCGCCCGAAGATGCCAATATCGGGAACAGTTGGTCTCCGTGGGCATCAACACCATTTTGTTGCGCATATACCGTTAGTAAAAGACCTAATACGAGGAAAACCAAGTTGACGATGACCAATACAATCGTAAACCAAAACATATTTTTTTGAGCGTCTTTTAAGGTCCGGCAGGTCAGGTTTTTCTGCATCATGTCCTGGTCTAATCCTGTCATCACAATCGCTATAAAAGCACCGCTGATGAATTGTTTTACAAAGTGATCGCTCGATCTCCAGTCATCGAAAAAGAAAATCTGGCTCATATCGCTTTCTGCAACGTATGCAATCAAATTACTTCCGTCTAAACCTAAATCTCCGGCTACATAATACACCGTAACGCCTACTGCAATAAGCATGAAAAGCGTTTGAAGCGTATCGGTCCAAACAATCGTTTTAATACCGCTTCTAAATGTGTATAGCCAGATGAGCAGGATGGTGATGGTAACTGTTACCCAGAATGGAACATTTATATCGTCGAATATTAGAGTCTGGAGCACGATAGCTACAAGGTAGAGCCTGAAACTGGCTCCTACAATGCGCGATAACAAGAAAAAAGATGCGCCTGTTTTATAGGAGTAGTTTCCAAAGCGCTTATCTAAATAAGTGTAAATTGAAGTGAGGTTCAGCCGATAATACAGGGGTAATAGGATGGTGCCTATCACTGCGTAACCTACTGTATATCCTAAAACGACTTGAAAGTAACTGAATTTTGAAGCTTCCACCCAGCCTGGCACGGAGATAAAAGTTACACCGCTAAGCGATGCGCCAATCATTCCGAAAGCCACTAAATACCATGGCGATTGTTTTCCTGCTTTAAAGAAATCGGAATTGCTCCCACCGCGATTCGTAAATATCGAGATTAAAATCAATAAGAAGAAATAGCCCAGAATTAATAGCAGGATATGGGTTGGTTTCATAAGGACTGAGTTATTTTGGAATAAATAAGATGCAAAAGTACAAAGATTGAGATGTAATTAGCCAATTATTAATATCTTTGGTGATAAATAAAAAACTACACGTAATTATTTGAATATGAATACATTGAGATTTGGATTGGTGTTATTTTTTGGGATGATTTTCGGGCTTTCCTCCGGAAATGCTCAAGAATACCTTAGAATGATTGACAGTGGCGATTACCCTGTTCAGCAAGTAATGGATAGTGCGGAAGCCTATTTTGAAAACAGAAGCAAGGGACGTGGAACAGGATTTAATCCTTATAACCGATGGGTGTATAATGCCAAGCGAATGGTAAAAGACAATGGCTATCTTCCACGAATTGATGAGCGTATTTCAGAGCTGGAACGATGGAATGCAGAAGTTAATCATATGGCCTCAAACCGTACGGTTTTATCGGATAGCTGGGAAGATTTAGGGCCGAGCTATTGGAATGCAACTTCAGGATGGAATCCAGGTGTTGGCCGGCTTACTGGTTTGGCGATTGAAGAAGGAAATATGGATCATATCATCGTAGGTGCCAATACGGGTGGTGTATGGAGAACTACCGACGGTGCACAAACTTGGAATCACCTGACGGATTATTTTTCACACTTAGCCGTATATTCAGTTGCAATACATCCCAACGACCCAGACACGTATTATTTTGGTTCGCAAGCAGGAAAAATATTTAAATCTACCGATGCTGGCGCTACTTGGGAACAGTTGGGACCTACCGGAAACAGTCAGATCAATCGCATTCTGATCAATCCAGATAATCCAGATATCATGTTCGCAACTGCAGAAAACGCTGGAATTTATCGAACTGTCAATGGTGGAGTGACTTGGACACAAGCGGTGACAGATAGTCGGGGCTTTGATGTGGTGTTTAAGCCTGGGGATTTGTCAGTCGTTTATGCTTCTGGGACAAGGTTTCATAAATCAACAGATGGGGGAATGACCTTCACAACCATCGGTGGCATGCAAAACGGACCCAAAATGATTGGTGTTTCCGAAGCAGATCCTGAAAGAGTGTTAGTGCTAGAAGCGAATGAACCGATATTCGGAGCACTTTATACATCGAGTGACAGTGGCGATAGTTTTTCAAAATTCAATCACGGAAGCCTTAACTTCTTTGGATATAGCACGTCGGGAATGGATGGGAACGGACAAGCCCCTCGAGATATGGCCATTGCTATAAACCCTGAGAATGCCAATGAAGTTCATATAGCAGGAATTCTCACCTGGCGTTCTATGGATGGAGGTGCTAATTTTACGATAACTTCAGATTGGATTCCTCAAAATGCTGCAGCGCAAAATATTGGATATTGCCACGCAGATGTCGATGATTTGATGTTCTACGGAACCACGTTGTATGCCGTGACGGATGGCGGAATTTTTAAAGCCGAAAATACAGGAACCATCAATGCAGATTACTTCGAAGATATGACAACGGGATTGAGTATCCGTCAGTTTTATAAAATAGGAATTGCGCAAACGGAAGATCTCCTTGTTTCAGGAGGATCTCAAGACAACGGAACCTCGTTCTATACGGAAGCAGGCGGATGGAAAGATTGGTTAGGGGCAGACGGCATGGAAACGTTTATAGATAAGGATAACAGCAATATTTTTTATGGAACAACCCAATTCGGAAGTCTATATCGCTCTATGAATGGTGGAAACTCGTATAGTGGCATTTCTAGCCCACAAGGAAAATCTGGGAATTGGGTGACCCCTTTTGAGCAAGATCCAATCTTGCCAAATACAATTTATGTAGGATATAATGTTGTGTATAAATCTGTAAATAGAGGAAACACCTGGGCAGCGATATCGCAAACTTTCCCGGCAAACATAGATAATTTAAAAATTGCACCATCAAATAGTGAGATAATGTACCTCTCGGAAAGAGGAACAGTGTTCAGAACTACTGACGGAGGTGCAACCAATTGGGAGCTAATGGCATATCCAGGTGGACGAGTCAATGATATCGCTATTCACCCAACTAATCCTTATAAAGTAGCGCTAGCGACTACCGACGGCAAACGGGTTGTAGTGTCTGAAGATGGTGGTGAAACTTGGGTTAATTACAGAAAAAACTTGCCAGATTTTAGTTCTTTAGCCTTGGTTTGGGACGATAATGGGCAAGATGGGTTGTACTTAGGAATGGATTACGGCGTGTATTACATCGACAATACCTTCGACGAATGGCAACCTTACAACAACTTATTGCCAAACGTTATAATCAATGAGTTGGAAATCAACAAAACTACAGGGATGATCTATGCAGGTACCTACGGAAGGGGATTGTGGGCGTCGCCGGTGGTGAGTCCTACTGTTGGAATAGGAGAGAATACATTTGAGCAGGAAGTGAAGGTGTATCCCAACCCTGCAGTAGCGGAAGTGAATATCACAATGCCTTATAAAATGACAGGTGAACTTAGAATGTTTGATATTACAGGAAAGTTACTGAAATACGAGCGTAAAGCCATTTTCGAAAATACCTACACCCTCGATGTGTCATCGATACCAGCAGGCGTATACTTTATCCGATTAAACACTTCGGAAGGAGTCGCCGTGAAAAAACTGATCGTAGAATAAATTCATTTTACGAACACTGTGGAATGCTTCAGAATAAGTCATTATTCTGAAGCATTTTTTTTATCTTGCTCCCAATAATTATACTATGGAATTCTCTTCGAAACTACTTGAAAATGCAGTCGATGAAATGTCGCAGTTTCCTGGAATTGGAAAACGAACGGCTTTGAGATTAATGCTTCATTTATTAAAACAACCGAAAGAGCAGACGCAGCGATTAACTTCTTCACTGAGCAATATGCGAGAGAAGATTAATTTTTGCGATAACTGTCATAATATCAGCGATAGCAAAGTGTGTGAGTTGTGTGCCAATCCAAATCGAGACAGCCAACTTATTTGTGTGGTGGAAGATATCCGAGATGTGATGGCCATTGAAAACACAAGTCAATACAGAGGCCTGTATCACGTTTTGGGAGGAAAAATTTCTCCGATGGATGGCATTGGTCCTGGCGATCTGAACATACCGACGTTGGTCGAGAAGGTCAAGGAAGGAAATGTCAGAGAAATCATCTTCGCGTTGAGCTCTACCATGGAAGGCGACACCACGAACTTCTATATCTATAAACAATTGGAAGCCTTTGATATTATCACTACAACCATCGCTCGGGGAGTTTCGGTTGGCGATGAGCTCGAATACGCCGATGAAGTCACTTTAGGACGAAGCATCATGCACCGCATTCCATTTGAAGCATCTTTAAAAAGTTCGTAATCCTTGAAACTAACAGTTGTAATTTTAAATTATAATGTGCGGTATTTTTTGGAGCAGTGTATCCGCTCCGTTAAAAAGGCCATTGCCCACTTGGAGGCTGAAATTATTGTCATCGATAACGATTCCAAAGATGGAAGTTGCGACATGGTCCGCACACTTTTTCCGGAGATCTCCCTAATTGAAAACAAAGAAAATGTCGGTTTCAGTAAAGCGAATAACCAAGCTGTACGAGTAGCTAAAGGAGAATATGTCTGCATTCTAAATCCCGACACAGCCGTGGCCGAGGATACGTTTCAGAAAGCCATTCACTATTATGAATCTCAAGAGAACATAGGGGCGTTAGGTGTGTATTTGATGGACGGAACCGGAGGCTTCCTGCCAGAAAGCAAACGAAATTTCCCAACACCTAAAGCTTCTTTGTTGAAACTCCTCGGAAAAGATAATGACTATTATGCAAACCACATTGCTGAGCAATCATCTGGTCCGGTTGAGGTTTTAGTAGGTGCCTTTATGTTGATGAAAAAGAGTATTTACAAGGAAGTGGAAGGATTCGATGAAGACTACTTTATGTATGGCGAAGACATCGACTTGTCGTATAAAATTTCAGAAGCAGGTTACAAAAATCATTACTTCGGTGGCACGACCGTTCTGCATTACAAAGGAGAGAGCACAAAGCGAGACGATGCATATTACGATCGATTCTATGGCGCGATGCAAATATTCTACAAAAAGCACGTAGGGCAGACTTGGTTGGAAGAGAAAACCGTGTCCTTAGGGGTAGCTTTGGCCAAATGGGCGAATCGAAATTTAAAATCTTCAAAACAACCTAAAGGAGAAACTCCGAAACGTTATATCGTATTTTCGAATCACGAGGATTTGGCAAAAAAACTCTCATCGCATTACAAAGTTGATTTCGAGATGCTTTCCGATGCTGCTGTAAAAAATGCAAGTATCGAACATAGCTTTATCGTCTTTGATGCAAACCAGCTTTCTTACAAGACTATTTTCTCGCTTATGCGCGATTTGCATAAGAATAAGAACCAATTTAGGATATTTCCAACGGCAGGTCATTTTATTATAGGAAGCGACCAAAGCGATGAAAAGGGCGAGGTTGTTGTTTTTTCATAGAATTAATCTCTTAACGAGCAAATTTTAATTAATTTTGCACCTTATTTGGCAGACGGCGGATTGTGGAAGTTGATCGATGCAGTAGTACAAGAGCCAAAAAGAATAGAAGTTGAATATCCACTTGCAAAAACAGCAGGTGAAAACATAAAAAACTTACGAGTATTATTATGGCGAAATTTGAATTGAAGTTACCGAAGATGGGAGAAAGTGTTGCAGAAGCAACGCTTACGAACTGGTTGAAAGACGTAGGTGATACCATTGAAATGGACGAGGCAGTATTAGAAATCGCGACCGATAAGGTAGATAGCGAAGTGCCAAGTGAAGTGGAAGGCGTCTTAGTAGAAAAATTGTTTGAGGTGGATGATATCGTCCAAGTAGGTCAAACCATTGCTATTATCGAAGTTGAAGGTTCCGGCGACCAAGAAAGCGCCGCGCCAAAGGCCGAGACTGCAACAGCTCCTACCGAAGCAGCTCCAGTAGCAGCCCAGCGGGAAGTGGAAAAACAATTCGATACGGCTGTTGAAGCAGTAAAATCTCCTATTGAAAGTAGTGGCGAACGCTTCTATTCGCCACTAGTGAAAAACATTGCTGCCACTGAAGGAATTTCCCAAGCTGAGCTCGATGGCATTTCTGGTTCAGGAAAAGATGGACGCGTGACCAAGCACGATATCTTAAACTATTTAGAAACACGATCTGAGCAGCCTGTTAAAACACAGCAAGCAGCCCCAACTGCAGCCGCTCCAAAAGCAGAAAAAGCACAGCCAAAAGTTCCTGTTTCTGTAAGTGGCGGCGACGAGATTATCGAAATGACCCGAATGGGAAAACTCATTTCGAATCACATGACGCAGAGCGTTCAGACATCGGCTCACGTACAGTCTTTCTTGGAGTGTGATGTGACCAATATTTGGAATTGGAGAAATAAAGTAAAAAAATCGTTTATAGAAAGAGAAGGAGAGAACCTGACGTTCACACCCATCTTTTTGGAAGCTGTTGCGAAAGCGTTAAGAGATTTTCCGATGATGAATATCTCTGTCGATGGCGATAAAATCATCAAGCGAAAAAATATTAATTTAGGAATGGCTGCGGCGTTAGCAGACGGAAACCTAATTGTTCCGGTGATTAAAAATGCAGACCAGCTCAACCTTCTCGGAATGGCTAAAGCAGTGAATGATTTGGCAACCCGAGCGAGAGAAAACAAGCTCAAGCCTGACGAAATTCAAGGCGGAACCTATACGGTGACCAATGTAGGTACCTTCGGAAGCGTTATGGGAACCCCAATCATCAATCAACCGCAAGTTGGAATATTAGCCTTAGGTGCTATTAGAAAAGTTCCAGCTGTAATTGAAACCCCAGATGGAGACTTTATCGGAATTCGATATAAGATGTTCCTGTCGCATAGCTACGATCACCGTGTGGTGAACGGCGCATTAGGAGGTCAGTTCGTGAAACGCGTTGGCGAATACCTGGAGGCCTGGGATATCAATAGAGAAATTTAATTGAAAAAAATATAGTAGCAACATAAGAGGGATTTGATTTATCGAATCCCTTTTGTTGCCTTAAATAGGGTGTTCTTTATGCTGTTTTCAGTTAGAATATCCGCCAATAAAATAAAACCATGAATCTTAAATTAAACAAACCCATTTGCTTTTTCGACCTGGAAACAACGGGGATTAACGTAGCAAAAGATCGCATTGTAGAAATAGCCGTATTAAAAGTGTTTCCTAATGGTAACAAAGAAAGCTTTACGTGGCGTGTGAATCCAGGAGTCCCCATCCCGAAAGAGTCATCGGCAATTCATGGGATTACAGACGAAATGGTGGCAAACGAACCGCTTTTCAAGGAATTGGCGCCAAAAGTATATGCGCTAATGAGCGACAGCGATTTGGCGGGCTTTAATTCAAATCGATTTGACATTCCATTGTTGGCAGAAGAGTTTTTGAGGGCTGAAATTGATTTCGATCTCAAAAAAGCACTCACAGTAGATGTGCAAACTATTTTTCATAAAATGGAAAAACGAACTTTGGAAGCAGCGTATAAGTTTTACTGCGGAAAAGAACTCGTCGGTGCCCACAGCGCCCAAGCCGATACAGAAGCTACTTATGAGGTGTTGTTGGGGCAACTTGAAAAATACCCTAATTTAAAGAATGATGTTTCGTTTTTAGCGGAATTTAGTTCACATAAGGACCGAGCCGATTTTGCGGGATTCATCGTTTACGACGAGGAGGGGAAGGAAATATTTTCTTTCGGGAAATATAAAGGCAAACGAGTTTCTGAAGTCTTGGAAAAAGACTCTGGTTATTTCGGATGGTTGCAAAATGCAGATTTCCCGTTGTACACCAAAAAAGTGCTTACGCGAATCCGATTGGAACAGTTAAACAACAAACTGTAGTTTTTTGAACTACCATAGATTTTAAAGTGGCAGGAACATGAAGATAATTTGTGTTGGACGAAATTATACCGACCATATTCAAGAGTTGAAAAATGAAACCCCCGAAGAACCGGTCTTGTTTTTAAAGCCCGACACGGCTATTCTATTGAAAAGGCACCCTTTTGTCATTCCAGAATTTTCAACCGATGTGCATTACGAAGTAGAGCTTTTGGTGCGTATCAATAAAATCGGAAAATACATAGACAGCAAATTCGCCCATAAGTATTATGACGAAATTGGATTGGGAATCGATTTTACCGCGCGCGATCTGCAAGCCCGATTGAAAGAACGTGGGCTGCCTTGGGAAAAAGCAAAGAGTTTTGACGGTGCGGCAGTAATAGGAAACTTCATCGATAAGCAGGAATTTGAAAATCTCGAGGATATTCAGTTCCGATTAGAGCGAAACGGGGAAGTCGTACAGCACGGAAATTCAAAGCAAATGATTTGGAATATCGATGCTCTAATTGCCTATATATCACAGTATTTCACATTGAAAATAGGCGATGTCATTTTCACAGGAACACCTGCCGGGGTGGGCCGTGTGGCACCTGATGATAGATTGACGGGATTTATCGAGAGCAAAGAAATGTTTTCGATTAACGTCAAATAAAAAATCACGAACTAGATCCGTTATGCTTGCAGAAGTAATTACCATAGGAGACGAAATCTTGATTGGGCAGGTGGTCGATACGAACGCATCGTACATCGCCAGAGAACTCAATAAGATAGGTGTGGCTACACTTCGCATCACATCGGTGCTGGATGAGTCGAAACATATATTAAAGGCACTGCAAGGGGCTAAGGGCGAAGTTCAGATTGTGATTCTGACCGGTGGATTAGGTCCGACTAAAGACGATGTAACCAAGCAAACTTTCTGCGATTTCTTTAGCGACACGCTGGTCCAAGACGAAAATGTGGTCGCAAATATCAAGGGGTTGTTCAAAATGTACAACCTCAATTTGCCGTTACCCGCCAATTTACAGCAAGCTATGGTGCCTTCGAAGGCTACGGTATTGATGAATCGTCACGGAACTGCTCCGGGAATGTGGATGGAGGCCGATGGTGTCGTTTTTATTTCGCTACCCGGTGTGCCTTATGAAATGAAGCATTTGATGCAAGAGGAAGTGCTGCCGAGAATCGCAAAGAAATTCGATCGCCCCTACATCTATCACAAAACCTTATTGACTTATGGACTTGGCGAAAGTGCTGTCGCGGATCGCATTGCTGCGTGGGAGGAAGCTCTTCCGGAAAATATTAAGTTAGGCTACCTGCCGTCGCTTGGGAAAGTTCGGTTGAGGTTATCGGCCCAAGGTGAGAATAAAAGGGAAGTTGAAGAAGAAGTCAATACGAAAATGGAAAATTTGCGAGAACTTCTGTCGGATATTGCTGTTGGATATGAAGGTGAAACTTCCATAGTGGAGCGCATCGGAAAGATTTTAATGGCGAAGAACAATACGTTGAGTGTGGCTGAAAGCTGCACGGGCGGAAAAATTGCGGCAGAAATAACAAAACATCCTGGTGTTTCTTCGTGGTTTAAGGGTGGTGTGATTCCTTACAAAACCGAACTAAAGACAAAACTACTTGGGGTGCCAGAAGCTTTTATAGACAAATACAATGTAGTTAGTATAGAAGTTGCTGAGGCCATGGCTGAACAAGCTTGTCACATGTTGGACTCCGATTTTGCTGTTGCCACAACTGGAATTGCGGGACCGACTCAAGGAGACGGGATTGATGAGGTAGGGACGGTTTATATTGCCGTTGCTTCTCCAAAAGGTGTTTTTTCGGAGAAGTTTATGTTCGGAAAGGACCGATTTCGAGTGATGGAAAAGGCCACGGCAAAGGCTTTTGAACTCCTATGGAAGGAAATTGCAAAAATCTAATTTCTTTTTATTGTACAATAAGATAAAAATCATTAAGTTTGCACCCTGTTTTTAATAACTCAAATAATAAAGGCAATGTCAAGAGTTTGTGAGCTTACCGGAAAAAGAGCGATGGTTGGAAACAACGTTTCGCATGCAATGAATAAAACGAAACGCAAGTTTAACGTGAATTTGCATAAGAAGCGATTCTACCTTCCAGAAGAGGATAAGTGGATAACGTTACGTATTTCTACGTCAGCGCTAAAAAATATTAACAAGAGAGGAATCTCTGCCGTAATCAAAGAAGCCCGTGCAAAAGGCTTTTTGACGAAATAATCGCATAAAAATTAAAGTCCGTAACCATGGCTAAAAAAGGAAATAGAGTACAAGTGATTCTAGAATGCACAGAGCATAAGGAGTCTGGTAAACCAGGAACATCACGTTACATTACAACGAAGAATAAGAAAAATTCTCCAGACAGAATGGAATTGAAAAAATACAATCCGATTCTGGATAAGATGACTGTTCACAAGGAGATTAAATAATTGACGCTGTCAGCATTGGGCTGTCGGCATTAAAAAAATATAGACATGGCAAAAAAACCAAGCGCAACACTACAAACCGGATCTAAACGACTGACTAAAGCTATAAAGATGGTCAAGTCGCCAAAGTCGGGCGCATACATTTTTACAGAAGCTATTCTTGCACCGGAACAAGTGGATGAATGGATGAGTAAGCAAAAATAAAACTATTGAAATAGTTCAAGTGAAGCCACTTTTTTACGAAGGTGGCTTTTTGTATTTTTGTTAACCGAAAATCAGAAAAGTGTACATTCACGCAAAGTTGTAAGCGAGGGAATGGCATAAATAAAAACCCATAACAATAAGTCCACATGAGTTTATTCAGGAAAATATTCTCCAAAGAAAAAAAGGAAACCCTCGATAAAGGTTTGGAAAAATCCAAAACTTCTTTTTTAGACAAATTGAGCAAAGCCGTTGCCGGAAAGAGCAAGGTGGACGATGACGTATTGGACAACCTCGAAGAAGTTTTGGTTACGAGCGACGTTGGCGTGGATACAACATTAAAAATCATCGACAGAATCGAAGAACGTGTGGCTCGAGATAAGTACTTGGGTACAGAAGAGCTCAATAAAATATTGCGTGAGGAAATTGCCGGGTTGCTCAGTGAAATCGATTCTGGAAATGCTACTGACTTTGAAGTTCCATCCGATAAAAAACCGTATGTCATGATGGTTGTCGGTGTGAATGGCGTTGGGAAAACGACGACTATTGGAAAGTTGGCACATCAATTTAGAAATGCTGGAAAAACCGTCGTTCTTGGAGCTGCCGATACCTTCCGCGCTGCTGCTATCGATCAATTGGAAATTTGGGCCGATCGAACGGACTCCGAAATTGTAAAACAAAAAATGGGAAGCGACCCAGGAAGTGTGGCATTCGACACGCTTAAAAGGGCGCTTTCAATCGATGCCGATGTTGTGCTCATCGATACTGCTGGCCGTCTGCATAACAAAATCAATCTGATGAATGAGTTGACCAAGATTAAAAACGTCATGAAAAAAGTGATTCCAGACGCGCCTCACGATGTTTTGTTAGTTCTCGATGGATCAACAGGTCAGAATGCCTTTGAGCAAGCCAAGCACTTTACTGCCGCTACCGAAGTAACTTCTCTTGCTGTAACCAAACTCGACGGCACTGCAAAAGGAGGCGTTGTGATCGGTATAAGCGATCAGTTTCAAATTCCTGTCAAATATATCGGCGTAGGGGAAGGCGTGGACGACCTCCAAGTGTTTAACAAATTTGAGTTTGTCGATTCGTTTTTTAAGTAAGCCCTTTTTATTAAAAACTAAATCAGCGAATTCCTATCCATCACATCAGGTTTCGCGATACCCATAAGGTGAAGTATGGTCGGAGCAATATCGCTTAAAATGCCGTCTTTCACAGATTTTATTTCTTCATCCACAACAATAATCGGAACGGGATTGGTCGTATGTGCCGTATTGGGCGATCCGTCTGGATTTCGCATCGTATCACTATTTCCATGATCGGCAATAACCAACGTGGTATATCCATTTTCCAGCGCATTTTCTATGATGGCATTAGCGCAACTATCAACGGTTTCACAAGCTTTTATAGCAGCTTTAAAAACGCCTGTGTGACCAACCATATCTGCATTCGCGAAATTTAAGCAAATAAAATCTGCCGATTTTTCTCGAATTTCAGGAATAACTTTATCGCGAATATCGTAAGCGCTCATTTCGGGCTTTAAGTCGTACGTTGCCACGGTTGGAGACGGACACAAAATCCTGCTTTCACCCGGAAATGGCAATTCCCTTCCCCCAGAGAAAAAGTAGGTCACGTGTGGATATTTTTCAGTTTCTGCAATGCGAAGTTGTGTTTTGTTGTTTTGTGCTAATACTTCTCCAAGGGTATGGTGCAGATTTTCCTTGTCGTAAATAACGTGAACGTTTTTAAACGAAGCGTCGTAGTTGGTGAGCGTTACAAAATATAGCGGAAGTGCCTTCATCCCAAAATCATCAAAGTTCTTTTGCGAAAGTGCTTCGGTCAATTGCCTACCACGATCTGTTCGGAAATTAAAGAAAATAACGACATCGCCTTCTTCCATGGTCGCCACAGGTGTGCCATCGGAATTTCTCATTGAAAGAGGTTCGATAAATTCATCCGTTACGCCGTTGCGGTAACTCTTTTCGATGCTTTCAACTGGATTGGTTGCGGGTTCGCCGATGCCGTGACACAACAAGTCATAAGCTTTTCTAACGCGTTCCCAGCGTCGGTCCCGATCCATAGCATAGTAACGTCCGATAATCGAAGCAATTTTTCCGCCTGTTGTCTTTAGATGGTCTTGAAGTTCTTGAATGTGTCCTTTTCCTGAATTTGGATCTACGTCGCGTCCATCCGTGAAGGCATGGACAAACATATCTGCAATTCCAAATTCTTGTGCTGCAGTCAACAAACCTTTAAGGTGGTTGATGTGTGCATGCACGCCTCCATCGGAAACCAAGCCGATAAAGTGTAGTTTTTTTTCTTTGGTTTTTGCGTATTCAAGAGCTTTTAATAGCTCAGGATGTGTTTTTAAACTCCCATCTTCAATGGCCATATTGATTTTTGCCAAATCTTGATACACAATTCTTCCTGCACCCAAATTGATGTGGCCCACTTCGCTGTTTCCCATTTGACCATCGGGTAGGCCTACGTTCATACCGTCTGTTCTGAGCGTGGCATGGGGATAGTTTTTATAGAGCGAATCTATAAAGGGGGTTTGTGCTTGGGCTATGGCAGATATGGATGGGTCGGGTGAAATTCCCCACCCGTCGAGGATCATTAAAAGGACTTTTTTATTCATTTGACAAAGTTATAAAGCAAAAACTATAAAGTGATGAGGAATTTAGGTTTTAAATGTTCTCTGGAAAGAAAGATTTTAACAGGCCGAAGACTTGAGATCATCTAATTAAGAAAACTGCAAAGAGGTTTCGGGTTTGACTTCATAAGGTGTTTTGAGATATTCGAAGATTCGCGCCGTTAGTTTCCCTTTTAAAACAAACTCATGTTCTTTTACGCGTATCCAACTGCCTTCGCGAAGTCCAACCACAGGAATGTTGTTTTGTGTGTGAAATTCTGCAATTCGGGTTTCCCGTGTTTCACCCATATGCGTGCTGTTGGTGTCGGGATCTAAATAATGGGGGTTGATATTGAATGGAATAACGCCTAAGGTCTTAAAAGACGGTGGATAAACAATGGGCATATCGTTGGTGTTTCGCATAGAAATACCGCAAATATTACTTCCAGCACTTGATCCTAAATACGGCAATCCATCAAAAATCGCGTCGCGTAAAGGCTGCATTACTTTGTTTCTATATAGTTCATTTACTAAAACAAATGTATTTCCTCCGCCAGTAAAAACTCCTTTTGCCTCTTTTAATGCCACAATGGGATCGTCGAAAGTATGGATGCCAACCAGCTTTTTATCGATGAGTTTAAAAGTTTCAGCGGCTTTTGCAGTATACTCATCATGACTGATTCCTCCAGGTCGGGCATAGGGAATAAATAACACCGTGTCGGTATCTTTGAAGAGCTCGGCGATTTCATCCAGCAAATAATCAAGATATTTTCCACCGTAAACAGTACTGGTGCTGGCGACAATAAGATTTCTTTTGGGCATTTGATTGTTGTTAAATTTTAATATCGTTCTATGTTGTAAAAATAAGGATAGAAAGGTGAAAATTTACTTTTTTAGTCATAAATCAAATATGTATCTTTAAACTATGATGAAAAAACTACTACTGTTATTATTGTTGGTTGCAACGCCCATCGTGGTTTTAGCGCAAGAAATAGATCGGGTGAAGGTCCAAGGAAAAGTCATTGTTCCAGAGGGTGAAGACGCCGAAGGTATCAGCGTGTATAACGCTTCTTCTCAAAAAGGAACAATTACCAGATCGGATGGAAGCTTTGAGATTGAAGTTGCAGAAAACGATCGGCTGCGGATATTCGCGCTTCAATACCAGCCCTTTACAGCTGTTATGGATAAAGGAATTATCGAGCGGAAGCGATTGAATATCTACGTCTATCAAGCCGTTACGGAATTGGAAGAGGTGGTAGTTCGCCCATATGATCTCTCCGGAAATATTCGAGCAGATATTGAAAAAATACCGACTTATTACATCAATCGTGATTGGGATATGAGTTATGAAGCCATGGAATTTGGCTATGGTTTTGTCCCTGATCCACAATCGTCAATCAAAGGAAATGTGGCGGAAAAAACGTTGAATCCACATTTTATTGAGAATGGGGTCGATGTCATTGCGATAATGGGTGGTGTTGCGGGACTGCTTTTCCCCAAAAAAGACAAGGCGCTAAAAGGACCGCAAAAACTCGAACAGTCGAGTCGGCTTAGCAACAATCTGCAACAGCGCTTTGGTCGTGAGTTTGTTGCCGACAACTTTGATATCCATAGAGACCAAGCTTTCGATTTCTTATATTTCGTGCAAGAAGAAGGGTTGGATAGCAATATGTTGAAATTGGAAAACGAGTTGCAGTTGATGGAATTTCTTCACGAAAAGAGTGAGGCTTATAAAAAGCTTAAAGAGTAAATAAGCGTTGAAATATTTTCGTTACTACAACTTTTAGTCGTCGCTACTGATTATATTTGCAGCATGACAGTACAAGTAATTTTTCTTTTTATTGGGATGGGTGAAATAGTATTCATCCTATTTGTGGTCTTGTTGGTTTTTGGAGCGGATCGCGTTCCTGAGATTGCTCGAAATCTAGGAAAAATTATACGACAGGTTAAAGATGCTTCCAACGATATCAAATCGGAAATCACAAAAAGTGCCCAACGGGAAGGGATTGATATCGATATCACAAAAGATGTCCAAAAGGAAATAGACAAGGTGAAAGAGGACATCGACGAAATCACAGGACCCATAAAAAGGAAGTTCTAAATGATAGAATCCTTAAAACAAATGGATCGAGATATTTTTGTATATCTCAATGGTCTTGGTATCGAAAAATACGATGGATTCTGGGTGTTCGTCACGCAAGTCACCAATTGGATTCCACTTGTCATCCTCTTCTTCATTCTCATTGTCTACTATTATAAACGCCAGAAAGCACAAACGGTAATCTTGTTTCTATTATTAGTCGTCGCGTTGACGGTATCCATAACTGGGATTGTGAAAATTTGGGTCGGTAGACTTAGGCCGGGTGAGGTGGAAGCGATGGCAGACCTTATTCGCGTACTTCAAAAACCATCGCGGAGCAGTTTTTTCTCAGGCCATGCTTCCTATAGTTTTGCGATTACCACCTATGTTGTTCTGTCGTTAAAAAGATATACCAAGTGGATTTATCTAAGTTTTATTTGGCCCATCCTTTTTGTAATGAGCAGGATTTATGTTGGCGTACACTATCCGAGCGATCTCGTTGTAGGCACTTTTGTGGGTATTCTAATCGCTTTTATCGGATACAGGCAATCGCAAGCATTTTTGCAACGGCCCTCAGCCCACAAATCTTGATATACTCAAGCCATCGCGAACAGGGAGTAATACGGTTTCCAATTGCGGGTCTTCATTGAGCCGTTTGTTATACTTCAGAAGCACTTTGGTGTCGAGATCGTTTTCCGCTACTTCTGAAACTACTTTTCCGCTCCACAACACATTATCGCTCAAAATAACAGCACCTTTTCGAAGCTTCGGCAACACCAAATCCAAATAGTTTAGATAATTACTTTTGTCGGCATCGATAAATACCAAGTCAAAGGTTTTGTCGAGTGTAGGAATGATGTCAATCGCAAGCCCCAAATGTTGGATTATTTGGTCACCGTAGTCCGATGCGTCAAAATATTTGCGTTGAAAATCGAAGAGTTCTTCATTGACATCAATGGTGTGCAATTCACCGTCCTGTGTCATTCCTTCGGCCAAACACAAGGCAGAATAACCCGTGTATGTGCCAATTTCCAAGATGTTTTTTGGCTGAATTAACTTTGAAATCATGCTCAATATCCTACCCTGAAGATGCCCACTCAACATTCGAGGAGCCAATACTTTCTGCCAAGTTTCACGACTGAGTTTTTGAAGTAGTTCGGGCTCGGCTTGCGAATGATTTTCGACGTATTCGTTTATTTTTTTAGAATCTAAATTCATTGGAAAATAGTATTAAGATTTGCTTTCAATGCGATTTCTCAAGGCTTGTTTTGCGTCTTCGTCCTCGCCACACAACCATTGGATGACATTGTCTTCCCACATTGCATCAGCTTCTTCTTTAGTAATGATGTTTCGCTCTTGTGCCAAATCCAGGAGTTTTCCTGGATAGGAAGACTGTCGGTCGCTTTCCATTTCTCCAAGCGGGTAGGGGTCGTCAAGTCCGACCAAGACTTGTTTTGATCCTTGATTTTTCACCAGTAATTCTAACGAACCTGTGTCGTGGACTAAGGAATCGAAAAATATATTTTTATGGCCCACACTTTTTCGAGGATGTGTTTTTCCTTCGAATAAATCGGGACGGCCATCAAAACCTTGAATCCTTCTCCCTAAGTTGATTTGCGCCAACTGTCCGCCGTGAGCAAAGCACGTACGCATATTCGGAAATTTATCGGCGTAACCATTCAAAGTAAAAAAATGATACGCATCGGCACATTGTGCCAACATCCAGATTAGGTGGAAGCGCCATGCCGTGTTTTCGAGTTTGATGAATTTCTCACCATCGTAGGGATGGATTTCCACAGCCAAATTATAGTGCGAAGCCAATTCGAACAAGGGGATGTTTTCTTCGTCAAAGATCGATCGCCAAGTGCCAATCGTGTCCATAAAATGCGTCGGCAGACACAGGAGTTGCATGTCCAATTCTTCAACACATCGTTCGATTTCCCACAATGCGCCTTGGACGAATCCTGGGTGAACAACAAAACCCGAGGTGAATTTCGAAGGGTGGTCGTGTTGGATTTTGGCGTTAAAATCGTTTTGAAAACGAAGTGCTTTTTTCATTTCCTCCACGCGTAGCCCATTTCCATAGAGCTGGGAAAGATTTAATACGACTGCATGGTCGATATTAAACTTACTCATCCAGTCGAGTTTCTCGTTGAGGAAAAAACTCGAGTCGGTCACAGGTCGGCTCCAATCTTTCTGCAACATATATTTACGCTCTTTGTCCACCCAGAAAATTTCCTTTTCTTTCATAAACTTTGGAATGTCCTCAGGATAAGGAAGTAAATGAGAATGTCCGTTGATACGCAATTTTCGTTTTGTGCTCATTTTTGATTGAGTTTTTATAAGAAATTAAAGTGACTTTGTTCGTCCTCCATCTACAGGGAGGTTTATACCATTGATATAACTGGCCAACTCACTCGCTAAAAAAACAACGGCCTGAGCTACTTCTTCCGCCTCTGCAAAACGACGGGCGGGTACGGTATTGCGCATCGCCTGGCTGACTTCATCCTTAGATTTTCCGGACAAATTCATTCTGTTGGCGATAACATCGTCTAAACGGCCCGTAGCCGTAAATCCTGGAAGCACATTATTTACCGTAATGCCAAAAGGACCTAATTCGCTAGCCATTGTTTTGCTCCAACTCGCTACTGCACCGCGAATGGTGTTGCTCACGCCTAGATTGTCAATGGGTTGTTTTACAGAGGTGGAAATAATATTGATAATGCGTCCGTAGTTTGCTTCTTTCATTCCTGACGCTAATGCCTGAACCAAAATTTGGTTGCAGATGACGTGCATCGTAAAAGCCTTTTCAAACGCATCGGTTGCAGCCGAAAGGATTGGTCCGCCTTTCGGACCGCCTGTATTGTTGATGAGAATGTGATAGGTTTTTTCTTCAACAGCTTTTTCGATTGTACTTCGAAGCGCTTCGGGTTTTGAGAAATCGGCAATGAGATAGTCGTGATTTTGACCGTTTTCACTCGAAAGTGCCGATAGCGTTTTTTTCAATTTGTCTTCATTCCTAGCAACTAAAGTAACTGTTGCGCCGCGTCTTGCCAATATGATTGCGGTTGCTTTGCCAATGCCAGCAGTACTTCCACAGACTAATGCGTGTTTGTTTTTAAAATTTATGTTCATAAGTGGTTGATGGTATTCAAATGGATAATCTTCAAATTCTAGGACTTCTTATTCTAAAGAAATCAGAAATTTTGACTTCATACAAAGTAATAAAAAATAGCGATGAACACCCCCTGAAACTTTGATTTTATATTGGATGGAATTTTCTGAATCTGAATACAGGAACGTGCGAAGTTATCCGTAAATGTCGATATTTGCGATAGAATCATAGCGTGACTATAAGTCGCGAAGCTTTCGCCCTTTAACTTATTGGCTGAAACAATCAGAACGATTTAAGTTTCAGTTAAGTAGTATTTTATAAAGTATTGAATTGCTATTCTATAATTTAATAACTTTGATAGATGAGTTAGACGCGTCTGTTGCGTTACATTAAATCCAAAATTAATTCCCCTCCTCATGAAAACATTATACCTAGTCAGGCACGCAAAAGCTTCGTGGAAGCACGATGTAATAGACCACGAGCGTCCTTTGAAAAAAAGAGGTTTGAAAGATAGCGAGCTTGTCTCAAATGAAGTAAAATCGAGGATTGAATTTCCCGATAAAATAATTAGCAGCGATGCTGTAAGGGCATTGACTACGGCTAAATATTTCAAAGAAGCTATGGAAATTCCCGATGCGGATTTCGAAACCAATCACACGCTCTACGATTTTAGAGGGGCCAATACGATTCGCTTTATAAAGTCGTTAGACGATGACTTGGACCGTGTGATGATTGTTGGGCATAACCATGCTTTTACTTCCATTGTCAATATGATGGGAGATAAATATATTGAAAATTTACCCACCTGTGGATTTGCAATGATCGAGTTTGACGTAGACCATTGGGCGGATATTGTTACCGGAAAAACCGTGCTCACTATTTTTCCAAGAGATTTGAAACTATGATTGAAAAAACATCCGTAAAGCTTCCAAAAGTGCGCAACCGCTATATCAATCGCGAGTTGAGCTGGTTGCAATTTAATGCCCGAGTGCTTCAAGAGGCAAACGATCCAACAACACCCTTGTTGGAGCGGCTTCGGTTTTTGGGAATATTCTCGAATAATCTCGACGAATTCTTCATGGTCCGTTACGCCACCATCAAACGTATCGAAGAGGCAGGCAAAACCGGTCGAAGTGTTTTAGGAGGCATCTCTGCAAAAGATTTGCTAGAACAAATAACCCATACGGTAATTGCCCAGCAGTCCTATAGCTTAGAGATTTTGAGCGAAATTCAAAAGGAACTCAGAAAGGAAAACATCTACATCATTAACGAAACGGAAGTGACGCCAGAACAAAGCGAATTTATTTCCGACTTTTTTGTGCGCTATGTCAGTCCGGCAATGATGACGATTATGATTGGTGAGTTAGACGAGTTGCTCGACCTACGCGATAGTGTAGCCTATTTGGCCGTTACGATGGAAACATCGAATGAAAACTCGGAAACGGGATCGATAAATAATTATGCGCTGATCGAAATACCCACCACTATCGAGCGGTTTGTGGTATTGCCATCGGATGGCGATAAACAATATGTCATCATTCTCGACGATTTGATCCGACACTGTTTGAACAGTATTTTTAGCGGTTTTAAATACGATAAGATTCGCGCGCATATGATTAAAATTACTCGCGATGCGGAACTGGACATCGACAGTGATTTAAGTCGGAGTTTTATCGATAAAATCTCAAAGAGTGTCAAGAAGCGTCAATCGGGTGAACCCGTTCGATTTGTCTATGACAAAAGCATCGATCCAGAGACTTTGAAGTTTCTTTTGCGCAAAATGGATATCGATAAAACCGACAGTATCATTCCTGGCGGACGCTATCACAACCGGCGCGATTATATGGGGTTCCCGAGTCTTGGAAGACGGGATCTGCTGTATCCGGCAAAGGATCCGCTACCCATTCCGGGATTGAGTTTGCGGGGGAATATTTTTGAAAAAATCCGCAAGAAAGACTATTTGTTGCATTCCCCATATCAGAGTTTTATGTATGTGGTGAGATTTTTAAGGGAAGCCGCGTTAGATGCGAAAGTGAAATCCATAAAAATTACGATCTATCGCCTCGCGGAAATTTCGCACATTGCCAATTCGTTGATCAACGCTAAAAAAAACGGGAAGGATGTCACGGTTCAAATTGAATTGCAGGCCCGATTTGATGAAAAGGCAAATATAGAATATGCCGAATTGTTGGAGAGTGAAAACATCCGCCTCATTTTCGGAATCAAAGGATTGAAGGTGCACTGTAAGGTATGTGTCGCCGAACGGCTAGAAGATGATAAACTTGTGCGATATGGAATTATCAGCACTGGTAATTTCAACGAAAATACTGCCCGCGTTTATACCGATTATACGTTGTTTACCGCCAATCAAAAGATTTGCAAGGAAATCAATAAGATTTTCGACTTCCTTGAGGTTACCTATCAGGTGAAAAAATACAACCATTTAATTGTATCGCCGCATTACACCCGAAATGCCATCTATAAACTCATAGATCAAGAAATTAAAAACAAAAAGGCTGGATTGCCGTGTGGTATCAGGCTCAAAATGAACAGCCTCGCCGATTTTAAGATGATCGACAAGCTCTATGATGCGAGTAGGGCCGGTGTGAAGATCCAATTAATTGTGCGCGGGATTTGTTGTCTGATCCCGGGAGTAGAAGGAATGAGCGAGAATATTGAAGCCATTAGTATTGTTGGAAAGTTTTTGGAACATTCGCGGTTGTACATTTTTGAAAACGGAGGCGATCCAAAAGTGTATATTTCGTCGGCAGATTTTATGACGAGGAATTTAGACCATCGCGTGGAAGTGAGCTGCCCGATTTACGATCCGGACATCAAAAATGAACTGTTGGAAAATTTTGAAATTGGTTGGCAGGACAATGTCAAGGCGCGTATTTTCAACATTGAAAATAAAAACGAATATCGAAGAAATGATCTTCCTCCTGTTAAATCGCAATATAAAATGTATAATTACTACTTAGATAAACTTCAAGAATCCTGAATTTGTTAAACATTGAGAAATATGCCGCAGTTGATATCGGAAGTAATGCCGTCAGGTTATTAATTAAAACTGTTTTAGAGCAAGAGGGAAAAGATACGATATTTAAAAAAACCTCATTAGTGCGGGTTCCCATTCGCTTGGGAGCGGATGTCTTTCATAATGGTTCGATCTCAGATAAAAATTCCGACCGCATGGTCGATACGATGACTGCTTTTAGGTTGTTGATGAAGACCCACGACATTAGTAGATTTAGAATATGCGCTACCTCTGCTATGAGAGAGGCCTCTAATGGTTATGCAACCGCACAACGGATTGAAAGGGAAAGTGGCTTGGCAGTCGAAATTATCGATGGAGAAGATGAAGCCGAAATTATTGCATCCACCGATTTAAAGGACTTAATCGAAGATGATCGCGTCTTTCTGTATGTAGATGTTGGCGGTGGGAGCACGGAATTAACCCTCTTTGTAAACGGAAGTAGAGAAGCTTCCATCAGCTTTAAATTAGGAACATTGCGACTAATGAACAACGAAGGAAATCAAGCGTTGTGGAAGGAAATGAAAGCTTGGATTAAAGAGCACACCAAGCCTTACCGTAAAATATCGCTCATTGGTAGTGGTGGAAACATCAACTCAATTTTCAAACGAAGCGGTAGGAAAGTTGGAAAGGCTTTGAGTTATAAGTATCTATCAAAGTATTACAAACACCTTAAGACGTTGTCGTATGAAGAACGTATTATCGAACTCAATATGAATATCGACCGTGCCGATGTGGTGGTTCCCGCAACAAAAATCTACCTCTCGGCGATGAAATGGTGTCGGGGAAGCAGTATGTACGTGCCTAAAATCGGATTGAGTGATGGCATCATCAGGAAACTGCATCAGGATAAATTGGCTGAGAATCCCGATAATTAATTCACACTGACACTACCCGATGACGTCTTCAATGTCACGGATTTCCCGCCTCCGTTAACTTGTGTTTTGAGTGTTTCTTTCTTGCGATTATTGGCCGTATTTGGCAGTTTGTCGCTGTTAATGCGGCTCCCGCTTAAATCCAAATCCATCCCTTCATCAAAAGGCAAATCAACTTTGATTGATCCGGCAGAAGTAATTAATTCAATGCTGTTTTCAATATGCAAGATGGAACCTTTTATGCTGCCAGCAGAAGTTTTACCGTTTAAATTTCCTTTAAAATCGGAGACTGAAATACTCCCTGCAGCGGTATTGATATTGAGGTTGCCGTCAACGCGATTCGCAGTGATACTCCCGCCACTAGTTGCTCCATGGATGGTTCCCGTTAAATCGGAAAGAGTCAAACTTCCACCACTAGTAATTAATTTTAAATTGCCATTAGAATTTTCAGCTCGGATGCTACCGCCACTTGTGGTTAAGTCTATTTCTCCAGATGCATGCTCGAGTTTGATGGATCCACCAGAAGTTACTCCTTTTATCTTGCCGCTCAAGTTGTTCAAAGCCATCGAGCCGCCAGAAGTGAGAAAGTTAATATCGCCGTTTAACGTAGATAGGGTTAGGCTACCACCCGAAGTTTTGATATCCGTATCCAAGTTTTTAGGAGTTTCAATTTCAAAATTGATCGATAATCGTTCGGAGTTTTTGATTGTTTTTTTGTCTTTCACCTTTGCGATACAGACCAACGTGCCGTCGACAAGGTTTACTTCTAAGACGTAGGCTTTTAATCTTTCGGCAAGTGCTTCAGGCGATAGTTGGCGCTTTGAATTGCTGCCTGTTATGTAGACATTTACTCTGGGTATTTCAGCCCCACCGGTAACTTTTACGAATCCTCCCGAAGAGCTTACCTCAAGTCGATTAATTTTCTTTTCAGAAAAGATTTCCGTTTTAAAAGGTGTTTGGTCTTGCGCCATGGCAGTGCCTATCAACAATACTGCCATAAACAATAAGAGTAGTTTTTTCATAGGTCGATGTGTTTTCTTATTTATAAGACGCAAAATGATTTAAAAAGGTTGCTTAACGCGAACTGAAAATAATCAAATTAACCGTGGATGTAGTGATCCTTGCCTAGTTCCTTCATAACTTCTGCTTCATATGCCAACAAATCCTGCCACTTCTTATCAACTTCTTCCCGATTGCCATATTTTCGTGCAAACCCGAGGAACATGGTGTAGTGATTGGCTTCACTGATCATAAGTTTTTTGTAGAATTGTGCCAATTCTTTGTCTTCCAACTCCTCGCTGAGCAGTCTGAAGCGCTCGCAACTTCTTGCTTCAATCAGTGCAGCATACAACAAACGGTGGATGAGGTTGTCCAATCTACTGCCTCCCTTTGGAAAGAAATTGATGATTTTACCGACATAGGGGTCTTTTCTATCGTATCCCAACACCATTCCTCGTTCTACGATTCTATCGTGCACCATTTTAAAATGGCTGATTTCTTCTTTAACCAAAGCAGTCATTTCTTGAACCAAATCGGTGTATTCAGGATAATTGACAATTAAGGAAATCGCCGTCGATGCGGCTTTTTGTTCCAGCCAAGCGTGATCGGTGAGAATTTCATCGATATTTTTTTCCACAATATTAACCCAACGTGGATCTGTGGGCAGTTTTAAACCAAGCATGTTGAATGAGTTTTATAATTAAATTAATATTGCTGTTGTTATTTGTTTGCGATTAAAGATTCAGGCCAAATTCGTCTTTGAGTCTGTCTAAAAGCGGATTTGTCTTTGCTAATTGTTCGTATTTCTCTCGAGGAGAATAGGCGTATTTCTTCTTCACTGTTTCGTTGACCACAATGTCTAAATCGATTTGGTGGTTGTTTAGTTTTTTGCGCAAATACTGCAACAATTTCGTTTTCTCAAATTCCAATTCCTTTTTAATGGTTTGATTAGGAAATTCGAGATGGATGATATCTCCTTTTAAAACCGGAGTGTTCATCGTCAAGTGCGATAGCAGGTTGTATTTTCCTTGTTTCTCTACAATTTTGGCATATGCATTCCAAGCGGTGACCATTTCTTCTTGGGTAAACGAATCTGTAGGGAGTTGTCGTTTTTGTTTTTGATTGGCCAAAGCTTCTTGCTTTAACTTCTGTCTTTCCTGAATGCTCCTAATCGATAATGCTGAAACAGGAGCCGTTGCCGCAATCTTCGGTTCTACTTTTTTAGACGGTTCTACCGGGCGGGGCTCAATCTCTTCTTGCGACTCCTTATGAGTGGGTTGTGAAGTTGGTGCTTCTTCTTCCACAACTGTGTTTTGCGTTGTAGCTTCTGCAGGTTCAGGTTTTGCCTGTGGTTCTTGAACCCTATTTACGGAAGGAGTAGCTTCAGTGGATTTTGTTTCACCTGCCGCTTTATTTTGATGCGCTTCCGTTTTAAAATACGAAGGCGGAACAATTTGTTTTTTACCCTTTACCCCTGGGCTATATTTTTTTTTTTGACCTTCAAAGGTTAACGATGCTAATTGCATCAGACAGAGTTCGACCAAAAGTCGTTGGTTTTGACTGTTTCTGAAATTGAGGTCGCAGGAATTCGTAAGGTCGATACCTTGAATCAAGAACTCCTTGCTCGCTTTTTTGGACTGCTCCAAATACATGGCTTTCACTTGTTCGCCAACTTCTAAAAGTGGAATGGTTTCCGGGTTATGCGAGACCAAAAGATCGCGGAAATGCGAACCTAACCCCATAATGAAGTGGTGCCCATCAAATCCTTTAGAAAGAATTGAGTTGTAGGTTAGCAGTACTTCAGGAATGTTGTTTTCCAAAAGCAGGTCGGTAATCTGAAAAAACCAGTTGTAATCTAAAACGTTGAGGTTTTCCGTTACTGCTTCGCGAGTGAGTTTCTTGCCAGAGAAGCTCACAACCCGATCGAAAGTAGAAAGAGCATCACGTAGTGCACCATCGGCTTTCTGAGCAATAATATGAAGTGCGTCATCCTCTGCGTCGATTCCTTCGGTAAGCGCGATTTTGGCCAAGTGTTCTTTGATGTCTTGTACATTAATCCTTTTGAAATCAAAGATTTGACACCGCGACAGAATAGTCGGAATAATCTTGTGTTTTTCAGTAGTCGCTAAAATGAATATCGCGTGCCTTGGCGGTTCTTCCAACGTTTTTAAAAAAGCGTTGAAGGCTGCCGTAGAGAGCATATGCACCTCGTCGATGATATAAACTTTATAATTTCCAACTTGCGGCGGTATGCGAACTTGATCGGTAAGATTTCGTATATCGTCTACGGAATTGTTGGAAGCCGCATCGAGTTCAAAAATATTGAAAGCAAAGTCCTCATCGGTTTGTTGTGTGTCGCCTTCGTTAATTCTCTTTGCGAGAATCCTAGCACAGGTTGTTTTTCCAACCCCTCGCGGTCCTGTGAATAGCAGGGCCTGTGCCAAATGGTTGTTCGCTATGGCATTTTCAAGCGTCTTGGTAATGGCTCGTTGACCCACGACATCTTCAAAAGTGGTTGGGCGATATTTTCGGGCCGATACGATAAACTGTTCCATAGTGAAATAAAAAGATTAAGACTTCAAGATAGATTGAAAGCTGGTTGTTTTATACAAATAATGCATATAAATTTTCAGTATTCACAAATATAGGATGAACCATGAGGAATTAAAAAATTGGTGGCATTCTTTTTGAACATTTATCAACAATTAGAAGTATTTTTGACACGCAGACCGCCTTGTCGCTGCCGCGTTTGTTCGCGGGAGAGGAAAGTCCGGACACCATAGGGAAGCATAACGGCTAACAGCCGTCGTTCCCAAGTTTACTTGGGAATAGGACTAGTGCAGCAGAAAGAATGTACAGGTAATGCTGTAGTGAAATCAGGTAAACTCTATGCGGTGAAATGCCACGTAAACCTGTGCTTGAGGGTTCCCGCCCGATGCAGGAGGGTGGGCAGATAGAACGGCTCGGTAACGAGACGTCTAGATAAATGACAAGGTATTTGGGTTGCTGCTTCGGTAGCTTTTCAAATAACAGAATCCGGCTTATAGGTCTGCTTTTTTATTCTTCTTCTTCATTTGCCACTCTAAAGAAACTCAATACGCTGTCGCCGTATTTTCTGCTTTCCGAATAGGTTGGAACTTCTTCGAAATTGATGCGTTTTGTGTGCTCCACAATAAGAACGCCTTCTTCATTCAATAATTCCCTACCAAAAATCAAGTCGATTAAACGCTCAATTTCCGTTGGCTCAAAATCATACGGTGGATCGGCAAATATAATATCAAACTTTAACGCTGTTGCTTCCAAAAAAGATGATGCAGCAAGCTTTAATGCTTGAATGGGCAAGTCCAGGTCTTCGGATGTTTTTTCAATAAATCGGATGCAACCTTGATGCGAATCAACAGCGGTGATATTCGGTACACCGCGAGATGCAAACTCATAGCTAATACTTCCAGTGCCAGCAAATAAATCCAACACCGAAATTTCATCAAAATAAAACTGATTGGTCAGGATATTGAATAAACTTTCCTTGGTGAAATCCGTAGTCGGTCGGGTTGGAAGATTTCGAGGGGCAATCAATCGTCGCCCTTTATGTGTGCCAGAAATTATTCGCATTGCGTTAGAGGTTTTTAAGGATAAAGTGCTGATGGTCTACAGCTTCTGGATGGATATCTGTGAGCGAATGCCCTGTGTCGAAGAATTCTAAATGTCGGATATAGGTATAGGCCATAGTATAGTAAGAATCTCCTTCTTCAATAGCGCCACATAAGTATACCGGAACGGTTTCGGGATCTAGTTTGAGCTGTTCCATCGCAAAAAGCAGGTAGTAGATAAAGTCTTCAGGGGTATGGAATGGGTAGCTGTTGCACAGTTGTAAATCACCTTTACTCAAGACGACGCAGTCAAAACTATTCTGATTGAAGTGAACGTATATCTGCGGAAGCGAAGATGTCTTACGATTTAAAACAGTGTTTAGAAAAACAGTTATGGCGTGATAATAGCTGAAGCTGCCGTATTTTTCAAAAAACCAATTGTTGATATTGACAAAGGGAACGTAAACAACTTTGATTCCCTTTTCTTCGACCGTATCGTAAGTCACATAGTCGTTTGCGAGGATTTTTGAATTGAATTTCAAGTATTCGCTCGCTTTGGTTTCATCGAACAATACCGATGGAACTAGGCTGTACAGATTGGTGGCATAGACAAGCGATACTTCCGAATAAGGGAGGTCCCAAGTTTTGTTTTTAGCAAAAAATGATTGAAGCTCTATTAAGATTTCCTTTGGCGTCGTACTATGACTTAGTTTGTTTTCTTCAAACAGTATAGGGACGTTGTTTTCATCCAATATCAAAAAAGAAAGCCCGTTCAAAGAGATTTGAACGGACAGCCTTTTTGGATTAGTTTTACTCAAATTGTCTTTATTATCGGGTTCTTGAGTCATATAGTTTCGGCCAGTTTCCTGATGTATTAACGTCGGTCATAGATCCTACTTGGATATAAGGACCACTCACACCATCGACAGACTGAACTTGTTTTTCTTGGATCACCAGGTTTCTGTCCAAATCGTGTAAGACAACATCTTTTGCCACGCGAGCTTCAAAAACCGAGTAGTAAGCATCTTGACGCTTAATCTCTCCTGCGCGAAGTTCGAACTCAGCATCCACTCCTTCTACAGGCACCTTCATCATAGTTTTGTATTTGTCTGAATTTCCGAAAAGCGAATCTTTAACCGAAGCAAATCGCAAGGTATCAAGGATCGATTCTTCAATATAGTACCCTTCAGTGATGCCGAAAGCTTTGTTTCGTTCAACGTCGTCATAAACGGTGTCTCGTCGTTGAGTAATTGCAAATTGAGCTGTGTCTAGAAATCTAGTCAGACTGTCAAAACTTCCTGTAAAGTGGCCGGTAACTTCTTTGTAAGCCAGCTGAGACTTTTGGATATCCTTTAAGTTTTTAATTACTTCGGTATATCGCGCCTCTTTAATTTTATTAAATTCAACAGGTCCTGTAATCGAACTATAAACTTTCCAGCCTAAAAAGACGATAACTACCCAAAGAACTATTTGAATTACTGATTTCATTGATTTTATGTTTAAACGTTGACTTTGAAAAAGGACTATCGCAAAGCTACAATTTTTTTTTATTGGTAAAAGTTTATTCCCTTAAAAAAACACCGCTATCTTTAAGCCCATTATCCATTTTATGATGAATGAATATGAATTTTATCAGTTAATAAAAAACAGTTTCCCTCACGATGCTACGCCTAAGCAGGATATTGCCCTGAAATTATTATCAAAATTTTTAGTTTCTACTAATCGAGATGAGATTTTTTTGCTAAAAGGATATGCCGGAACAGGTAAAACGACAATTGTTGGTGCGTTAGTCGAAAACCTTCCAAAAGTCAAAAAACGATCGGTGCTATTGGCGCCGACCGGACGAGCGGCAAAGGTGATCAGCAATTATTCGAATAAACCAGCTTTTACAATTCACAAAAAGATTTATCATCCCAAAAGTGAACAAGGAGGAGTGTCCTTTACCCTAAAGGCAAACAAGCATCGGAATACCATCTTCATTGTCGATGAAGCGTCGATGGTGCCCGATATTAATCAGAGTTCGAACCTCTTTGAAAACGGCTCGCTCCTCGACGATTTGATGAGGTATGTTTATTCTGGCGACAACTGTAAACTATTGTTCATTGGCGATACAGCCCAATTGCCACCCGTACATCTAACCGTGAGTCCTGCATTGGATAGTCGCGTCTTGGAAAGTCACTACAGCAAAGAGGTTGTCGCTATTGAATTAAATGAAGTTGTGCGACAACATGAAGATAGTGGGATTTTAGAAAACGCAACCCGAATTCGCCAAAGCATAGAGGATGGTTTTTTCGAAGATTTTAAATTTTCAGGAACCTATTTTCCAGACGTAATTAGACCTTTAGACGGTCAGGAACTTATGGATGCCATAAGCGATAGCTATTCCACATTAGGGAATGAAGGTGCCGTTGTTGTGGTAAGGTCGAATAAAAGAGCCAATCTGTACAATCAGAATATTCGCCAGCGAATCTTATTCCAGGAAGCAGAACTATCAGCAGGAGATTATGTGATGGTCGTAAAAAACAATTATTTTTGGTTGGACGAGCGGAGCGAAGCTGGTTTTATAGCCAATGGGGACATTGTCGAAGTACTGGAAATCTTCGCTTTTAGAGATTTATACGGATTCCGATTTGCCGAGGTGAAAGTCCGCATGGTCGATTATCCAAATATGGCGCCGTTAGAAACGGTCTTGTTGATCGATACATTGATCTCCGAGAGTCCTTCGCTAACTTATGAAGAATCAAACAAGCTGTATCAAGAAGTGATGAAGGATTACGCTATGGAAAAATCAAATTATAAAAAATACATCGGCGTTAAGACAAATAAGTTCTTTAATGCGCTTCAAGTAAAATTCAGTTATGCCATTACGTGCCACAAGTCGCAAGGAGGGCAGTGGAATACTGTTTTTGTAGAGCACCCCTACTTGCCCGAAGGTGTTAGTAAGGAATACCTCCGCTGGCTTTACACAGCGATAACGCGAGCCGAAAAGAAATTATACCTCATCGGTTTTCCAAATGAGTTTTTTGATGCATAATGTTTGCATTATTTTATTTGACTTAGATTTGGTAAAAGCCTTGTTGAAAAATCACCTTAAAGCGTTTAATCTTCCTATTTTTGAAACAGATTTTTAGAAAAATTTTCTTACCATGAAAATAATAGCAATGATTCCAGCGCGATATGGCGCTTCAAGGTTTCCAGGAAAGTTGATGAAGGATTTGGCCGGAAAACCTGTAATTGTCAGAACTTATGAGGCGGCAAAGTCTACCAATTTATTCGACGAAGTTTATGTGGTGACCGATAGCCAGGTGATTTTTGATGAAATCGAAAAACACGGCGGGTTGGCCATTATGAGCCAAAAGGAGCACAGTTGCGGAAGCGATCGCATTGCCGAAGCTGTAGAAAATATGGACATAGACATTGTTGTCAATGTGCAAGGAGATGAGCCTTTTACCGATCGCGAAAGCTTAGAGAAAGTTTTAGCCGTCTTTAACGAACCCGATGCCGATAAGATTGACCTCGCATCGCTGATGGCAGAAATTGACGATTGGAACGAAATCAAAGATCCAAATACCGTAAAAGTAATTGTGGATAAGGATGATTTTGCGCTATATTTCTCGAGATCGCCTATTCCTTTTCCACGTGATAAAAATGTGGATATCAAATATTACAAGCACAGAGGAATCTACGCCTTTAGAAAAGAAGCCATACTGGATTTTTATCGCTTGCCGATGCGCCACCTTGAAGCAACCGAGAAAATTGAATGTTTGCGATATTTGGAATATGGAAAGAATATCAAAATGGCAATTTCCAATTCTGGAAGTGTCGAAATAGATACGCCTGAAGATCTCGTAAAGGCAAATAAAATGTTGAGGGAAAAAGAACCCTCTAAACCTTCAGTCAACGATGAATATCGGAACTTTCCCATGGTGCCAAAAGTGATTTACGGAGCGGGATGCTTCGAAACGTTGCCAACTATTTTGGCCAAAGAGCGAAAAGAGAAAGCACCGTTTATCTTTTTAGTTGACGATGTTTTTGAAAGCAATACAGCATTGGTAAATCGGATTCCGTTGCGCTTTAACGACAAACTGATTTTTATATCGGCTGCAACCGAACCGACAACGACCCAGGTGGACGAATTGGTCAGTAAGATTAAAAACGAATTTATCAATCTGCCTTCTGGTATTATCGGAATAGGAGGAGGAACACTTCTAGACTTAGCGAAAGCCGTGTCGATTATGTTGACAAATCCTGGAAGTGCAGCAGATTATCAAGGTTGGGACCTAGTAATGCACGAAGCCGTTTATCATGTTGGCATCCCAACCATTTCCGGAACGGGAGCTGAGGTGTCAAGGACGACGGTGCTTTTAGGACCGGAAAGAAAACTTGGCATCAATAGCGATTATACGCCTTTTGACCAAGTCGTACTCGATCCGGACCTCTGCATTGGCGTTCCTAAAGATCAGTGGTTTTTTACGGGAATGGATTGTTTTATCCATTGTGTCGAATCGTTGAACGGAACCTTTCTCAATGCGTTTAGCCAAAGTTATGGTGAAAAGGCCTACGATATGTGTCTCGATATTTTCTTGCACGATACACTGTCTGAATCAGAAGCACGCAGCCAATTGATGATGGCTTCCTGGCACGGGGGTATGAGTATTGCTTATTCGCAGGTGGGGGTAGCTCATGCGATGAGTTATGGACTGAGTTATGTGTTGGGCATCAAACACGGCGTGGGCAATTGCATTGTATTCCAGTTTTTAGACGAGTTTTATCCGGAGGATGTAAAAACCTTCCGCAAAATGGTTGAAAAACATAAGATAAAAATCCCGCAAAACATCTGTAAAAACCTTGCCGAAGACCAAATGGAAAAGATGATTACTGTTTCTATGGGAATGGCCCCGCTTTGGGAAAATGCCCTAGGAATAGATTGGGAGCAAATTGTTACGCGAGAAAAACTCAGGGATTTATACAGCAAGATGTGATCTCTAAATCGACATGATAAATCTCAGAAAATTTATCTTCAACAAAATAATGGGTTGGAAGATTCAAGGGGAGTTTGACCCAAAAATCCGAAAGTCGATCATTATCGTCGTGCCACACACGAGTTGGCATGATTTTTATATCGGTCTATTTGTCCGTGGTATCAAAAAGGTGAAGATTGGTTTTATCGCAAAAAAGGAGTTGTTCCGTTGGCCCTTTGGTTGGTATTTTAAATGGATGGGTGGTGTGCCTCTCGACCGTACGCCAGGACAAAACAAGGTGGAAGCAATAGCGGAAATTTTTAAGAATAAGGAAGAGTTCCGACTGTCCTTAGCACCTGAAGGAACACGTAAAAAAGTTGAAGAATGGAAGACGGGTTATTATTATATTGCATTAGAAGCCAAAGTCCCTATCATCCCTGTTGCGTTCGATTATGGTAAGAAAACAGTTTTTATTTACGACGCATTTTATCCTACGGGAGACATCGAAGCTGATACAAAGATTTTGCGTGCGTTTTACGAGGGAGTGGTTGGCAAGGTTGTATAACTCATACCATTAAGTTGCATTCGGGAGGGAGGCGCCACAATGGTGATACAGGTGTTAAAATGCCGTTAAGTAGCTGTGGAATTTTTGTGGGAAATGATATATTAGAAGTTATAAGTTAAACATCAAATCAGCGGTAGTTATGAAAAAAAGAGTGTTTCTAGCAACTTTATTATCAAGTATGACCTTGTTTTTCTCTTGTTCATTAGATGATGACACCACAGATGGTGGTGGAATTCCAATTCCAGCTAATGCTCTAATTTATGCTGCGAGTAATACTTCCAATGAAATAGCTTCTTTTCGATTGACAGCACAAGATATCTTTCGAGCTGTTCATACTACATCGTCAAATAATAACGAAGGGATTTTTTATGATAAGGATAATGATGAATTAATTGTAAATGCTGTTGATCAACAAGTTGTAAATGTCTTTTCTGACGTTAGAAATGCATCCCATGGTGCGGAATTAAACTTAATCCAATCTAGTAGTGCTGTTTTGGAAAACCCACACAACGTTGTCGTCCAAGAGCAATATTATATTGTTTCCGATTCGGAATTAAATTCAGAAGAAGGAAAAATTCTAATTTTCGAAAGAGATGAGAATGGCCTTGAACTCAGAAATACGGTATTTGTGGATTATGAAGTATGGGGTCTTGAACTCAGAGGAAATGATCTGTTTCATACCATCCCAAATACGGGAGATATAGCTGTTTTTCAGGATTTTATTTCAAACTTCACCACCGATACGACAGCAGCACCAATTAAGAGAATTACGTTAGAGGGAATTGAAAATATCAGAGGAATTTCTGCTAATAGGGATGTTTTCGTGTTTACAGATGTAGGTGATACAAATAGAACGAACGATGGCGGGGTCCATATTATCGATAATTTTATTGAAAAATTCAATGCAGTCGATCCAGGAGAGAAAATGATTTTTCAGGGCAATCAGGTTCGTATTTATGGAGAGGCATCCAAACTTGGAAATCCTCTTGATGCAGTTTTCGATCCTTCCGTAAATGGAGTTGTTGTTGCTGAAAACGGTCGTAACGGAGGAGCAGTATTATTTTTTGAAAATGCCATCTTAGGTGGTCCAATTGCACCTTCTATAGAATTTCTTTATGAAGGAGCATCTTCTTTGACATATGCAAAATTAAGGTAATAACAACACCTATCAAACTGAATACTACACCACCTGATCTATTATTGTCGGGTGGTTTTTTTATTGTCGTAATGCAGCAGGATGCAAATTGATATTCTTAGAAGACTGATACAATTTCTTCACTGAGGCTGGATGCTGCAATGACTTCCTCAATCGTTATTTGATAGGTTTTTGGCAGTGGATTGTGTTTGGGTAAAATAGCGTTGTAGCGGTCGTCGTTACTGCTGTAAATACTTTTGAAAATAGGAGCTTGGTCGCTTATTTTCTTTGTGATTTCTATAAAGAGTTCATCGTGGTGCATCATATTGTTGCTCGCCAAGTGGAAAATACCCGATAGCGATTGGTTGATGATGTAGTGAATCTGTTGGCAAACTTTTTTAATGGTTGTGGCGGAAACCACTAAGTTTGGAAAAACTTCGAATCGTGCGCGATGACGAATGCACTGCCGCAGGTGGAAAACGGTGGGTGAATTGACCCCCAATATCAAAGGTAGGCGAAGAATCGCTGTTTGCGCGGGAATGGTTTTAAGCAATATTTTTTCGACAGAAATCTTAAACTTTCCTTCTGCTGAAGTCGATAAAGGCGCATCGTTCTCATAAGAAGGATATAGTGTTTTTGCATTGAAAACTTCAGCAGACGAGAGAAATAAAATTGAACACGTTGGATTCAATACCGCATATTCTGTCAATGCTAGATGCGCGTTAACTTGTGCTTTATAATCTCCTTTTAAACCTGCGATAATTACCGATGGTCGCACGGACCTAAGAAGTGCCGCCAATCCACCTTTCTCTACTTGATAAAAATGATATGCGCGATTGTTCGAAAAATCCGACTGACTGCAATAGGTAGCCTGCACATCAAAATAAGATTGAAGCTCGCTATACAGGGCATGGCCAATAAAGCCGCTGCCGCCGAGAATTAGAATTCGGTCTTTTTCGGTTTTATAAAACATCAGTAATCGACAGTAATTAAAATAGAGACAGGTCTGTTTTCGCTGTGAAAAGTTTAAGCGCTTTCATTCCTAAATACGAGTTGCCGTTTGCATTTAACGGTGGCGACCAGGCAGAAATTGTAAAGTAATGTGGAAGTAGTGCAATAATACCTCCTCCAACACCACTTTTTCCAGGAAGTCCGACTTCAAAGGCAAATTCGCCAGCTTCATCATAAAAACCACAGGTCAACATAATGGCATTGATTCTTTTTACTTTGTAAGCCGATAGGTGCTTGATGTTATTTATACACCTGCCGCTGTTCGAAAATACGTGAAACGCATTGGTGAGTTGTTTGCAGCTCATCATAATAGAGCACTGATAGAAATAGAACTCCAAGACTTCTTCCACGTCGTTGTGGAGGTTGCCAAACGACTTTAAAATATACGCGGCGGCATAATTATTGAATCCAGTTTGCCGCTCAGATTCAGCCACCGCTTTGTTGTAGTCGATATCGGAATCGTGCGATAATTCTCTGACGAAATCTAAAAACTCCTGTTTCGGATTTTCAAGGTGCGAAATCAAAATATCGGCAATGACCAATGCACCGGCATTGATGAGTGGATTGCGCGGAATTCCCGAATCCAATTCCAGTAACGATAAATGATTGTATGGATTCCCAGAGGGTTCAACCCCAACGCGTTGCCACAACTCATTGCCCGCCAACTGAAATGCTTTTGCGAGCGAAAATACTTTAGAAATACTCTGCGTAGAGAATTTTTCTGTCGCATCTCCAACCGAAAAACTCTCTCCCGAGCTCAACCTCAAATGAATAGCGAGGCTGTCTCTATTCATTTTTGCCAACTCAGGAATATAGGTTGCCACGGCACCAGGGTTCTTTGAACTCTTTAGTGTCGTGTAAATCTCGTCTAAAATATTTTGATAATCTCGCATTAAGCCTTATAGAATGGTGTTTTTACGATGGTTGCTGAAACTGGTTTTTTTCTAATTTCGATGAAAATTTCTGTTCCAGGAGCGGTGTGATCAATTTGAACGTAGCCCAAACCAATTCCCTTCCCAAGCGAAGGCGCCATCGTGCCACTGGTCACACGCCCGATAACGTTGTCGTTTGCATCTTTAATTTCATAATCTTTACGTGGAATACCTCTTGAGTTTAGCTCAAACCCGATGAGTTTTTGCTGCAATCCCGCTTCTTTCTCTTTCTTTAAATTGTCTGAGTTGATGAAGTCCTTAGTGAATTTAGTAATCCAACCGAGACCAGCTTCAAATGGTGAAGTGGTTTCGTCGATGTCGTTTCCATAAAGACAGTATCCCATTTCAAGTCGCAATGTGTCTCGAGCCGCCAAACCAATCGGTTTGATGCCATAATCTTTTCCAGCTTCAAACACGGCGTTCCAAATCTGCTCTGCCGCTTCATTTTTACAATAAATTTCAAAGCCACCGCTACCGGTATATCCCGTAGCACTGATGATAACATCGTCGACTCCTGCAAATTTTGCTACTTCAAAATTGTAGAATTTAATGGCAGCAAGATCAACTTCAGTTAAAGACTGCATCGCCTCAATTGCTTTTGGCCCTTGAATGGCCAGAATAGTATATTCAGAAGACCGATCCTCGACTGTGGCGCCCATCGTGTTGTGCTTGTCAATCCACTCGCAATCTTTCTCAATATTCGAAGCATTCAAAACTAAAAGATACTCTTCTTCTTTCAGTTTATAAACAATCAAGTCGTCAATAATGCCTCCTGTTTTATTTGGAAAATAGCAATACTGTGCTTTTCCAACCGTCAATTTAGACGCGTCGTTACTCGATATTTTTTGAAGTAATTTCAACGCATTGGGTCCGCTTAAAAAAACAGCTCCCATATGCGAAACGTCAAAAACGCCAACTCCGTTCCGAACCGTTTCGTGTTCTATGTTCACGCCTTCATAGGAAACAGGCATATTATAACCTGCAAAGGGAACCAATTTGGCTCCTAATTTCTCGTGGATATGGGTAAGGGCTGTGTTTTTCATTTATGTGTGTTTATTTAATTTTATTTAATTGCCTTTTCGACTACAAAAATAACCTCTTATAAATCGATTGGCAAATTAACCATTAACTTAAACACCAACGAAAACCTACGAGATTATATTTCAGGTGATAGACGTTAAAATCTGCGCAAACTTTTAGGTTGTGTGATCTATTTTATAAATTTAAAAGAAAAAGATGGCCCACACAATCTCTACGAATCCCTACACGGGAAAAGAACTGAAGTCTTATAAGAACCACACAAAAAAAGAAGTTGAGGAGATTATTGATAAAGCCGATAAGCGTTTTTATGACTGGCGCGAAACTTCTTTTGCTCACCGAAAGAAATTGCTGTTGGCTGCAGCATCAGAACTCAAAAAGAACAAGCAGGAATATGCAAATACAATGGTTGAGGAGGTCGGAAAACCGATTTCGCAAGCCATTGCCGAAATAGAAAAATGCGCTTGGGTTTGTGATTATTACGCAGAACACGGTAGGAAATTCCTTCAAAATGAAGTGGTAGCTACCGATGCAGACAAAAGTTATGTTCGGTATGAACCCTTAGGCGTAGTTTTGGCAGTCATGCCCTGGAATTATCCCTATTGGCAAGTCTTCCGTTTTGCGGCGCCAGCGTTGATGGCCGGAAACATTGCAGTTTTAAAACACGCTTCCAATGTCTTCGGATGTGCGCTAAACATAGAAACCATTTTCAGACGCGCCGGATTTCCTGAAAATTGTTTCACAACGCTTTTAATAGGGAGTGATGGAGTTGAGGAAGTTTTGAAAAATGAAAAGGTAAAAGCAGCCACCCTCACTGGAAGTGGTCCTGCCGGATCGGCTGTAGCGTCACTCGCAGGAAAACAGATCAAGAAAACCGTATTGGAATTGGGCGGAAGCAATGCCTTAATCGTGCTGAAAGATTGCGATATCGACCACGCTGTCGGTACTTGTGTAACCGCCCGTTTTCAAAATACCGGACAGAGTTGTATAGCTGGAAAAAGATTGTTGGTCGATGCAGCAATAGCCGATAAGTTTGTAGAAAAACTACTCGAAAAAGTAAGAGCATTGAAGGGCGGGAATCCTAAGAATGCCGATACGTTTATCGGACCCATGGCGCGGGAAGATTTGGCAATCGAGTTGGAAAAGCAAGTGGAGAAAACATTAGAGGAAGGAGCGAAACTGGTGATAGGGGGAAAACGAGATAAAGCCTACTATGCGCCTACAATTTTAACCGATGTTACAAGTACGATGACCGCATTTAACGAAGAAACCTTTGGTCCGGTTTTAACGGTTACAACGTTCGATACGATAGAAGAAGCTATCGACCTATCAAACAAGTCAAAGTTTGGATTGGGCGTATCAGTGTTCACTCGCGATGTGGAGTCGATAGAAAAATTGGTTTATCGATTTGACGAAGGTGCTGTTTTTATCAATGAATTGGTGAAAAGCGATCCCCGGCTTCCGTTTGGAGGTATCAAACAAAGCGGTTACGGACGCGAACTGAGCAGCCATGGCATCCGTGAATTTACAAACCGAAAAACCGTGTTTATCAATTCGTAATAAAAAGAAAAACTGGAAACAGCACCCTCAAGAAGACGGTGCTGTATTCTTAAATTATGCGTTGTTGGGCAAGTATTTTCGCTCGGCGTAAAACGGTCCGAACGGCAACAAGGAACACACCATAACGATGGCCAGAACCGATAAGCTCCACTTGAATTTTTTATACATCACTAAAGCGCCGATGATATAGAGTACAAATAAGAGTCCGTGAATCCACCCGATAGATTGAACCATTCCGGGCATGTCCCAGATGTATTTCAAGGGCATGGCAATGCCTAATAAGACTAAAAACGAAATAGCTTCCATCGAGCTGATCAAACGAAATGCTTTTACTGAATTTTCCACTTTATTTTTTGCGCAAAGATACATTAAGCAAGTTATATCGACCCCAGAATCGAGGGGATCTTCCCGTGGAATTTCAGTCGCAGGGAATCGGGATGTTTAAAATGTCATAAGAACGGTTTTTTCGGAAATTAAAATGCCACCATTCCGTGCGAATCGGATGAAATCCGAATTTTCTCATCCCTTCCCAAAGGAGCTTTCGATTGTTGAGGATTTCTTTCGGGAAATTGTAGTTGTCGATGTTGGCAGCCGGACCGAGATGGTCGAATTCGGTGCCCATTTCGACATGGCAGCCTTCTAAAGTTTCAATAGTCAAATCTACTGCAGCACCACGATTATGAATCGAACCCCGTCCGTATGGATTTCCTACATAGGAATGTTTTGGCAGTTTATCCCACATCTTCTTTTGAACATCTAACGGGCGATAGCAGTCGTAAATTCGAATGCGATAACCTAGGGATTCAAAATAGTCGTTAGCTTCTACCAAAGCTGCTGCTACTTCAGGTTGCAACAGGCATTTGGCACAGTCATACAGTGTTTCGCCCATAAAGTTATCTGGGGTAGCATAACGCATTTCATAGACAAACGATTCGGATAAGGTGGCGAGGTCCACCAACGGTTTTTCCGAACCTTGCCATGAGGTAAGCGAAAAAAGTATCAAGAGAGCAAACGTTGTGATGATCCGTTTCATAGGTTAAAATATAGTGAATTCGATGCGAATCGATGTTGTAATGGGTAAATTTGCAAGAAATTAAATAGATATGACAGAGTTAAATAGTAAAGTTGCATTAATCACAGGAGGGTCTAAAGGAATTGGCTACGGAATAGCCCAAGCTTTAGTCAATCAAGGAATGCATGTTGCTGTAACGAGCCGTTCCGAAACTGCCGCATTGAAGGCAGCCGAAGCGTTGAATTCAGGTGTTGAAACCGGACACGCTATCGGTTTGGAAGCAGATGTGCGTTCGTTCGAAGGACAGCAGCGGGCAGTAGCAAAAGTGATTGACCGGTTTGGACGGATCGATGTTGTTATCGCCAATGCGGGATTAGGACATTTTGCGTCTGTGGAAGATTTAACCATTGAACAATGGAAAGAAACCATCGACACAAATTTATCCGGAGCTTTTTACACGCTAAAGGCTACGCTCGATCAGTTGAAAGAAAATAAAGGATATTACATTACGATTTCGAGTTTGGCCGGAACCAACTTTTTTAAAAATGGAAGTGCGTATAACGCCAGTAAATTTGGAGTTACTGGATTTACACAAGCGGCCATGTTGGATTTACGTGATTATGGCATCAAAACCACAACCATCATGCCGGGATCGGTTTCTACCTATTTTAACGGGAACGAGCCTGATGATTCCGACGCATGGAAAATTCAAATTGAAGATTTAGGTGAAATGGTCGTGGATTTATTAAAAATGAATCCGAGAACCTTGCCGAGTAAAATCGAAGTGCGACCAACAACGCCGCCGAGTAAGTAAAAGATTTTCTATTCAAATAGTATAACAAAAAAGGGCATCCGAAATCGGAACGCCCTTTTTCAATAAAAGAATGGTGCATTTACGACTTGGTGGGATCGTCTACAGTTCCTATAAACAATACGGCACCGGTATTTCGTTCGGTTATCAGATAGATAAACGGGCGGTTTAACCTCATTTCTTCAACAGGAGTCATGGGCATCGACGTAGTTACCATCCCGATAGACGTTGCTGCAGCAGCTTCCGTCCCTTCTTCATCTACTTTGATATACGTTTTGTGCTTTATCTGTGATATTTTAGTGGATTCACTTTCAAACAATTCCGAAAAATCGGCTTGATTTTGAAACGCGATTCCCATTCCCATAGCCGTTAAGTTTTCTTTTAATTTGTCGGCACTGTAAGATGCTTCCCATTTTGGCAGAAAAAGCTTAAGAGGGATTTTGTTCATTTCCGAAATCAAGTCTGAAAAACTTTCCGGGTTGAGTTGCTGTGCTATTTTGTAGAGGTCATTGTTTTCCGAAGGGAGAATTACGAACATACTAAAGGAACTATTTCCGTAGGGAAGCTCTGCAATTTTTAAATCTTCGTTTTTGAAGTAGTTAAACGAGTCGTCTTTAAACATAAAACTGTGGCGCTTTCCTTCGGTTGCTGTATGAAAAACAGCATCGTGGGTATGGCGAGGCTCAAAACTATCTTTCCATTCCCCTTTAAAATAAACCGCATTGAGCAAAAACATGACTTCGCCAGGTAAAATTTGATCTACAATAGAAGGAATTTTGCCTTGCGTATTTTCACTGACCCAACTGTTGATGTCTGCTACTGTTTTCGGATTGCCAAAGTCTGAAGCCCTAATGGTGGCTTCATAAAATTTCTGATTTGTCGATAAGAATTTCGATTTAGGGATCAGATTTTTTCGATGCCAAATAGCATTTGCCATATTGATGGTAACTGATGAATCCGCTTTTGGAAGTTCCTTCATCAATTTCGATTGCATCCGATTGAGTTGGTCTGAAGTTCCTGGCTGGATATGAAGCGCCTCCTGCATCGCTTTCTTGGTTTCTCCTGAAGCACCGTTGTACAGCATCGCAAAATCCATATAGATACTGAGCGGGCTGATGAGTCTGTTGTCCTTGTCGGTGTCAGAATGAATGGCCTGCTCGAACAATCGAAAGGCAAAGGTATTTTGATTGTGCATCATAGCTTCTGGGTTTTCTTTCGACACTTTGTTTTGTTGGTCATGTTGGGTGGTTTGGGCTCCACAACCGATAACGATTAGCGATAAGATTAAAAGAATAAAAAGTGGACTGGTTTTTCTTAGATTCATAGTGATTGGCTTTAAAAGGGGAAGAGTACCAAAAGTTATGCCATTAGATTAGAGAGTGGGTTTGTTTGAAGCTATGAAAATATATATGCTATATTCAAAAAAAAGCGGCCGAAAATCGACCGCTTTAGATTTATTTTTAATTGTTTGCCAACAACGCCAAAAATTTGTCGAGGTTCGGCAGAATGACAATCCGCGTTCTTCGGTTGGTTGCCCTACCTTCGGCGGTATCATTGTCGGTTAATGGGTGATAGCTGCTTCTTCCAGCGGCAATAAGATGTTCGGGGTCTACGCCAAACTCATCCTGCAACTTGCGGATCACAGCCGTGGATCGTGCCACACTCAGTTCCCAGTTGTCTTTTACATAGGAACCAGGCTTAACGGTTTGGCTGTCGGTATGACCTTCTACCATGACTTCCATTGCAGGTTCGCTATTGATGACTTCCGCTAGGCGACTCAACAACCCGTTAGCTTTTGGGTTTACAACGGAGCTACCGGAACGGAATAACAATTTGTCAGAAACGGTAATCATTACTACAGTCTCTTCAATTGAAATCTTGATGTCGTCTTCTTCACCTTCGGCGATTAAGCTACTGTCCAGATTGCTCTTTAAGTTGTGAGTGATAATCAGGTTCATCGAATCCTGGAGCGTTTTGGCTTTTGCCAATTCTTGTTGATCTACATTTTCCAAAGCCCGACGCATTTTTTCTCTGTCGTTTTCGGAAATAACGACACCGTCAAAATTTTGCAGTCTTTCGTTATTGCTATCAGTAAGCGATTGAATTTTGGCGTTATAGCTTGCTACGCGCTCTTCAATCCGAGCAAATTTACCTTCGATCTCTTCTTTTTCTAATTGTGTTTTCGCAAGTGTCGATCGCGTTTCGTTGTATTGGTCTTCGAGTGCAACATACTTTTTCTTCGATACACACGAAGAAGCCAATAATACCATTCCCAATAGGGAAACAGATACAATCTTTTTCATAGACTAAAGTTTTTTAGTAGGGTTAGAATACAAATGTATCTACGACACCTACCAAAAAAGAGTTATAGGGAAGCTATAGTTTTGTTAAACTCTTTGCCGAAAAGCTAAAAGAGCTAAATTTTTTCTTAATTAAATACATATCCGAGCAGGTAATAAAGAACAATGAACACTATAATTACCCCAATGCATCCACATCTTCCGCCGCCAATTTTTTTTGCGCCCCAACCGGCTAAGAGTGCTCTGAACAATTTTTTCATAATAATTTATTTCTTTGTTTGACTGATTTTTTAGGTAAATAAAAAAATGAATTTAAAAATTTCGCTACCTGCGATCCTTATTCTCAGGCTCGTCGGTAAATAATATTTTATAGATTAAATACAGTCCGATAGAAGCCGCAAATAAAAACAGTAAAATTGCAAATCCGGGATAGCCTATTATTGTAAAATTAGTTGGAATTCGCATCAATAACGCTGCACCCAAGATTAAGGCTGCGATGACGATGCCGATGGTAATGCGATTCGCTACTTTTTGGAACGCAACAACGAATCGATGTTCATCAAAAGCCTCTACCTTTATTTTAAATTTATTTTCGGCTAAGTTCTCCGATATTTTGTTTAGACGATACGGAAGGTTTTCTGTTAGTTCTTTGCTTTCCAAGAGCGTTTGCAATACATGACCCGATTTCAACTGTTTCAACATGCGATCGCGCATCAATTCTTCAATATAATTCCTTACGGTTTCTTCTAGGTTGTATTCAGGAGCTAGGAAGGCGACAATTTGATCCATGTTTAATAGGATCTTTCCCAATATGCTTAATTCCGACGGTAAGGTGATATTGTTATTCGCTGCAATTTGATTTGTCTTTAATATAAGCTGACCTGTTTGTAAATCCTCGGCCCGACTGTTTTGGTTTTCTTGCACTTTGCGGAGCACCATTTTTTTAAAGGTAGTGATGTCGGCTTTTTCTTCGTCGTATTCGCTCATTTCCAATAAAACCGATACTAATCGATCGCCATCGTGATTTCCCAAAGCCATCATGATTTTAAGGATGCTTTCCTGCATGTGGTCACTAAATCTGGCAACCATCCCCAAATCCATCAGAGCTAATTTGTGGTCTCTTGTAATGTGCACATTCCCAGGATGCGGATCGGCGTGTGCAAATCCATCGACAATGATTTGTTTCAAATAGCCTTTAACCAAATCATCTACAAGTTCATTCCGTGGCATATCCATTAATGCCATAGTAGATATGGAGGTGACTTTCTGCCCCTCGACATATTCCATAGTTAAAACGCGTTGGGAATAATATCCAGGTATCACGGCAGGAATATAGAGGTGTCCAAATTCTTTCATATTCTCCTTAAGAAGTGTTAGGTTTTGAGCCTCCCGCGTATAATCCAATTCCTGAAGGAGGATGTATCGTAGTTCTTCGATAACATTATGGATAGAGAATTTTCTTGCTTCTTTACTATATTCTTCGGCCTTTTCAGAAAGTGTCATCAAGGTTTCCAAATCTTCTACAAAACGTTTTCTTACGTCGGGACGTTGTATTTTAACAGCTACTTTCTTTCCTGAATGCAAGGTTGCTTCATGTACTTGACCTATGGAAGCACTCGCGATAGGCTCTTGATTAAAAGAAGCAAATGCTTTGGAAATCCGTTGACCGATTTCTTCCCTAAAAAGCTGCTCAACCTCTTTATAAGGGATTTCATCACCATCGTCCTGCAAATTGGCTAATGCTTTTAAGTACGGTTCTGGAAGCATGTCTGGTCGGGTGGAGAGCAGCTGCCCGAGCTTTACGTACGTCGGGCCCATAGCCTTGAGGTCTTCGACCAATTCCTCAGGGGTAGGGTCCAAATCCGTTGCTTCAAGCTGTTCGAATTCGTGAAGGGTGTTGGCGTCGGATATAAAAATATTGCTATTCCAATATTTAAGGACGAAGGTGAAAAAACGGACGTATTTATCGTATTTTTTTGGCAATAAACTCATAGTAACCTTTCGATTTTTGGTGGGTTATAGTGAGTTAAATATAGGCAAATGCCTGTGGCTATTTTTAAATTTAATATAAGTTTAAGGTAAGGGTCCCTCTCGAATCTGTGTTAAATGCATTTAGATTATACCATTGTAGAGAGCATCCATGTTCCTACAATCCACAAGATTATTGAGAGAACGCCTCCAATGACAATAAAATGTTTGAATTTGTAAAATCCCATTCCATATATTAAGGTATTTGTCTGGTATCCGATAGGGGTAAAGAAACTGAAGTTGGCCCCAAACAATACGGCGAGTATAAAAGGTTTCATCGACAGATCCAAACCAAGGGCTACAGCAATAGCAATGGGAGTCATGATAATGGCGGTGGCATTATTACTTATAACGCTACTGAGCAGCATCGTAATCAGGAAGATGCTTCCAATTGAAAAAATATGCGAATGGTCTTGAAGGAAATGTAGCAGGAATCCCGAGATCCACGTATCTGCTCCTGTATTACTCATCGCGACGCCTAAGGGGATCATTCCTGCCAAAAGAAAGATGATTTCCCAGTTGATTCTGTGATATACGTCGCTGAGCTCCAAACATCGGAAAAGAAGTAGCAAGGCCACCCCGGTAATCGCACTCACTAGAATGCTCAGAATACCACTGGCCGCCAAGCCGATCACAACCAGCAGAATTGCAGATGAAAGGATTTTTTTCCTTGGGCTAGCGATTGTTTTGGAGTCGTGTTCTCTGAGGATCACCACATTTTCTATTTCTTCAAGACTACGTATATTTTTTTTATTGACTTCCACTAAAAGACGGTCTCCAGGTTTGAGGCTTATTTTTTGGATGTTTTTCCGAATTAACCGCTCACGGGTATTCCTGATGTTCCTTCTCTTCTTAATGGCGATTGGGATAGCATTGTTAAACGGATTTTGCCGTAACTGTTTTAAGGTCCGGCCAATCAAACTAGATCCAGGAAGGATCAATAATTCGATTAAGCTCAAGCTTTCTTCGGCTAGGTCCAGATTATTTTCCGCTTCCTTTTTGTCTTCGGTTTCCTTGCCGTACTGATCGATTATGGTGATGTTTTTGTCGTCCTGAAGTTTTTTTAAAGTATCAACATCGCACATCAACATTAATCGGTCGTCTTTTTGAAGGGTGATGTATCGGCCAGGAGCATTGATTATTTTTTCCCGACGGGTTAATTTTAAGATTGAAATCTCTGGATCGATATAGAAGAGTGTGTCCTAAAGTTTTTTGCCAATCAATTCGGAATCTTTATTGATTATTGCGGTAGTAACAAAATCATCGAGCTCGTAGGTAGTTTCAAGATTTTCTTTTTTTCCTTTCGGAAGCCATCTGGAAGCAATAGTGACTACGACAATTCCTATGACAAGAAAAACCACGCCATAACGAGAAAATTCGAAGAAACTAAATCGTTCTGCGCCCAGATCCATGGCCACTGAATTTACGATGATGTTGGTTGAGGTTCCCATCAGGGTGCAGCTTCCGCCAAGGATTCCCGCAAATGAGATGGGCATCAGCAATTTCGATTCGGAGAGGTTGAAACGTTTGGAGAGCTCGGATATTATTTTGATAAATACGATAACAACCGCGGTGGTATTGATAAACGCAGAGATGGTTCCCGTGACCAACATTAATCCAGGCAACAAAATAAAAAGAGGCAAAATATGCATCCTTTTTAATAAGCCAGCGAGGGTTCCGATCACACCGTTATCCTCCATTGCTAAGGCGATGATCAACAAGGAAAGAACTGTAATGGTAGCGGTGTTGGAAAATCCTGAGATGGCTTCTTCTGGAGACACCATGCCGGTTAAGGAAAGTGTGGCTATGAGAAAAAATGCAATTTTGTCAACCGAAAAAACCTCGAACGCGAAAAGAACGATCGTTATAATCAGGATAGAAAAAACGAGCATTATTTCTGTTGTCATCTATAAAAGTTTACTTTATAAATATACTTACAGAAATGATGCTCGTCTCTAAAAATTTCTTAAAATTACTGAGCAGCTAAATATTTAAGCTGGATTTATCCTAGGTATTTTTTCAGGATATGGCTTTTTGAAGTATGGCGTAGTCTTCGGATTGCTTTTTCGCGAATTTGTCTGACACGTTCTCGGCTCAAGTCGAAAGTGTCTCCAATTTCTTGAAGCGTCATCGGTGGTTGTCCACAAAGTCCAAAGTTTAACTTTACAACATCGGCCTCACGTGGTGCCAACGTATCCAAAGCGCGGTTGATTTCGATTCGCAGTGATTCGTGCATCAACGTTTTGTCTGGATTTGGGCTTTCACCTGAACTCAATACATCGTATAAGTTGTTGTCGTTTTCACCTTCTTGAAATGGGGCGTCCATCGACAAGCTTCTCGTTGCGTTTTTGAGGGAGCTTTTTACTTTTGCTTCCGTAAAGTCCAACTCGTTTGCTATTTCAGCAGCCGTTGGTACGCGTTCAAATTTCTGCTCTAAGTAAATAGTAGCTTTTTTAATCTTATTGATATCGCCAATTTTGTTCAACGGAAGTCGAACAACACGCGATTGCTCTGCAATCGCTTGCAGAATGGCTTGGCGAATCCACCATACTGCATAGGAAATAAATTTAAAACCACGGGTTTCATCAAAGCGTTTTGCTGCTTTTACAAGACCCACATTACCTTCGTTAATAAGGTCTGGGAGGCTAAGTCCTTGGTTTTGGTATTGTTTAGCTACGGAAATCACAAATCGCAGGTTGGCACGACTCAATTTGTTCAGGGCTTCCTGATCGCCTTCTCGTATGCGCTGGGCCAACTCCACTTCCTCTTCGGCTGTAATTAAATCAATCTTACTAACATCTTGCAAATAATTGTTTAATGACTTCGTCTCGCGGTTGGTTACCTGCTTGGTGATTTTAAGTTGTCTCATATAATAAAGGGTTTAATTTATAGAACAAGGCATAATAAGACATTATCTCGACATAACCAAATGATTAACAGTTAATGTTAAAATTTGAGTAAGCGATAATTATTCCTTACTTTGCATTAAAAATGTTATGATGCTACGAAAAAATATAATAGCTGGTGTATTAACGTTGTTTTCTGGACTTTTAGTATATGCCCAAAAACCGACGATGGCTCCTAAGGGAGATCACAAGCCCATAGATTTTTCTCGACCTGAGAATATAATCATTTATATCGTCATTCCACTGGTTTTTCTTGCCCTTTATTTTTTGTGGAGGTCGAAAAAAAGAAAGGAGAGGGAAAATAATGAAGGAGAAAATAATGAAGGAGAAAATAATGTGTAAGAATCATATGCGGATGGTCGTTACGAATTGGTTTGCTTTTTGCAGTAAAAACCATTAAAAACCGATGATGTTGAAAAGATTGTTAGTCACCATATTACTGCTGGGGTCGCTGTCGATGGTTGCACAAATCGAGTTGCCGACCAATACTCCAAAATTTGAGCCGCTAAAGAACGACAATAGCCCTCCGAGTGGTTTCGACATTCCTTCGTCCTCAAATACACCATCGCTTAGCATTCCTAAAAATGACCGAAAGAATACCGATTTCGACTTGGGAAAAGAAGATAAGAACAACTTCAGTATGGTGGAGGATGAATATATAGAGCACAAGTCGAAGCTCAAGCCACGCTTTTTTGAAGATTCAGAAATTAAATCGGAATACGGCGAGGACATGTATCTCGGAGATGTCAGTACAAAGTCTAAAAAAGTGACCATTCTCTATCGCGACCACGAATATGTTGATGGCGACCGCATCCGGATTTTCGTCAATGGTGATATGGTGGTTGCCAATGTCATGCTGGAAGGCCATTTTCAAGGATTTGACCTTCCGTTAGAGGATGGATTCAATAAAATTGAGTTTGAAGCTTTAAATCAAGGAACTTCTGG
>Ga0209075_1000179_pt1 | contig 57802 bp, 63 predicted proteins | sample Stecom2011_FD_187523 | JGI IMG/M metagenome (GOLD analysis project Ga0209075, IMG submission 187523) | Agricultural soil microbial communities from Utah to study Nitrogen management - Steer compost 2011 (SPAdes) (version 2) | ecosystem: Environmental > Terrestrial > Soil > Agricultural land...
GTCGAAGTGCTGTTACAGGGAACCACAACGGCGGAACAGTAATTAGCATGGGGCCTTAAATAGGCCCCATTAAAAGACGGCGTTTGTTACATGCTAAGTACAGGCACTCTTTTGGCTAAGTAATACAATTATTTTCAAAGGGGAAAATAATTTCATGACGGCCGATTCTAAAATAAGGCAACGATACAAGTTTACAGACCTTAAAGTAAGGCTCTCTCGTCAAGGCACTCGGGCGATCCCATCTCAAACTCGCGACAAATCCAGGGCCGATTCTCGTAAATAGTACAGCTCATGGTTGCTCGATCGAGTGCCGAGCACCAGCCATCGCTTAAACGCAACATGGTCTCGCCGCCCCACTGGTCGGTTGCGATGTGTTGTGCCGGAACGCCGGTGTCGGTAATCAACATTACCTCTAGGCGACAACAACAGGCGCGGCAGTTCGAGCAACTTACCGAGATGTCGGGTAGGTGTATAACATCGATATCATTCATGGGAGGTTGGTGTGTCTTATAGCCACAATTAACGTCTATTGTACGACAGAAGTTGATCTGATGGGCTTGATACGTTTACAAGGATAAGAAGTAGCAGCGGATAATAACCTGTAAGTCGAGGAGGTTTCCGCGGGCTTAGCCCGCGGAAACAAGACAGCTAGCTGTCTGACGGAGTAGCGGTGTTAGCGTTAATGGCGGATGAAATTCTCTGCCGCAGTTGCTCGCTTTGGTTAGCGGCTAGGGCAATTTCTTTGTATTCATCCAGGCTCAAACCTGCATCACCGATGGCAGATTCCATTTCGCTCTGCGCTTGTTCTTGCAGCTTTTGCGCTTGCTCAGGATCATCGGCCGATCCTTGAAGTTTTGTCGCATACTCTTGGTTGAGTGTCTGAACAGCGATATAAGCATCGACAAAGCTATCCACTTGTTTGTCGCTAACATCAACTTCTGGGGCTGTTTGTTCAGGCATTGCCGGCGCCGTGGGTGCGGGTGCGTTTTGATCTGCGGCGTAAACACCAGCCGAGGCCAAACCAGCAGCAACGATTGCACTTAACAGCGACTGCTTTACAAATTTCATAATAAACTCCAAATTCCTAAAAGTATTAATAAATCGAACGGCCACGACTGTAGCAGGAATCATTCCTACTTTTACCCCTCCCGAGATCACGCCTTTATAAAGGGTATTAACGGTACTTTTTTGTAATATTTACCAATCCGTCAGCGGGGTTTGTAAAAGATGCTTAATTCTTTGCTGCATTATTCCGAGTATTAATGAGGTTAGAAAATAGCAATAACCGTCGTCTTAGATTTAAGCGTAACGTTACCCGTGACTTTGTGGTGACAAGGCGTAACGAGGTTTATTATTTTAACGGCTGAATCGATACCGTGTTCTGATAGGACACCCTAGACTAATGCTCGTGTATAAAGGGGTATAGCTGGGTGACAAAGAGTTAACGTTTATAAACCGGAGCAACTCCCCAGCGAGTGCTGCTGTTAAGCCAACAGCAGCTTGGGATTAAGGCGCCGTTTGCTGATGACTTTTCGGCGGCCTCTGCCAAACTTAAGGCCATAATGGGCGGATGCACAGTATTGATAGGCGGCAGGGTAAAAACAACTGAAAATAAAGCTAGACAGACCGATGCAAAGGCGATACAGTGCCCTCAGCTAGAAATCGACCTCGCGTTTAGTCCTACATTTCGACGTATTATTCGTAACACCTCGTCCTGCAGTTTTAAATATCAGTCTACATTTTATGCTACTCAAGCCTCTTGTAGGCACTTCTATATCTAAATTTCAGGATGTTATTATGTCTAATACAACTCAAGGAACCGTTAAGTGGTTCAACGAAGCTAAAGGTTTTGGTTTTATCGAGCAGAAGTCTGGTGGTCCAGATGTGTTTGCTCACTTTAGCGCTATTGCCAGCTCAGGTTTCAAAACCTTAGCTGAAGGCCAGCAAGTTGAGTTCACTGTAACTCAAGGCCAAAAAGGCCCACAAGCCGAGAACATCGTTGCTCTGTAAGCAACACAGTTAAAGCCTAATGGCGTATGCCGTTAGGACTTTTACTAAAAAAGGGCAGACCTAATAGGTCTGCCCTTTTTTGTTGTGGCTTAGGTATCTGGCCTAAAAGCTGGGCAGCTCATCCAAGGTTACAACCAGTTCATGATGGTAGATGTATTTTTTATGGGCATCGGTATTGTAATGCTCACCGGTCCAGAAGTTATCTGGGTGGTCCAGGGTGGTGTTTACGGCACTGTCGTTCCACACCATAAACCAAAGCCACCAGGCGCCATCGGTTTGCATCAGCTCGGGATCGGGTATGTTGCTGTTTTCACTAAGAGCCACCATTTTCTCTTGTTGTGGGTAGGACCGTGTTAACTCATAAAACTCTATTTGTGACGCCGTGTTGCGCTCACCATCGTAGATATCAGTGCTGACAATATCCACCACATCATCACCTGGGTACCAAATGGCATTTTGTCCATTCCACACCCAAATTAAATTGTCGAGACCGTAATAGTGAGTCAGTCGCTCGTACAGGTAACGCCACAACAGTTTCTGCGCATAAGCGGCCGGCACACCATCGCTGCGCTCGCGCCCCCACCAAAACCAACCACCAGCGGCTTCGTGTAGCGGACGCCAAAGAACGGGCACACCTGCATCGGCAAGCTTTTGTAACTCACCGGCAATTAAACTCACGTCTTCTTCTATTGCGGTAAATTGCTCGCTCAGTTTGTTCAGTTCGCCGTTTATTACGGGAATTTCAAAGTTGCTGGTTTCACCCGAGCCATCCTGGTTCACGTAAAAGCTATTGGTTTGTTTTGATGGGTCGCGCCAATGCCAGGCAAACGTCACTAAGCCACCATTGCGCCAGTGGGCTATAGCCTCTTCGGTTTGCTGCAGACCTGAAGCACTGTGGTGCAGACCATAATTCATAAAGTCGTAGCCCATAAGGGCCGGAGCTTTTCCGGTCACATCGATAACGCGCTGGCGCATATCAATTTGGTCATCCCAGGTTAAATCCATCTGACCGGAGAGCATCTTTTTTCCCCAGATGCTGTGCAAATAAGAAAAAACTGCTTGAGTCTTGTCGCTGGCAGATTTGGTTACCAAGGCTTGGGAAAGCTCGGTCTGAGTTGTTTGGCTGTTACCGGGGCAAAAATCTCGTGCAATGCAATAGCTGTCGGCCTCGGTGTAGCGCCAATCTTGCGTTTGCTGCTCGCAGTAAGCGATTTGTTCTTTTCCCACTTTGCAGTGATCAAAACTACCAACCCCTGCATCGGCCGAGGATTGATACACCACGCAGCTTGCGCCGTTTTCCCAGCCCCAACCCTTGTCGGCGCTAGCGTGGCGACAATAAGGCGAGCCGTTGCGAGCCGCGTTGGGGATTAAGCCGGGCAGCACCGCCACAGAGCTAGCAGACGATGAGCTGGCCGCTAAGCTAGAGCTACTAGAGACTGACACGCTACTGGAAGAGCTTTGGCTGCTGCTGGATGGGGTTAAACTGCTGGGGGAGTCGCCACTACCACCGCTACTGCCGCAGGCAACAAGACAGGTAAGGGAGAAAGCTAACAATAAAAAGTTGCGATACGTCATGAAAAGATAACCTCTGAAAGGCAAGCGGACAAAAGAGGTTTTAGCCCGGCCTTCTTTATTATGGAGCGTTAAGTGCCAACTGTAACCGATTACACGACACTTACTCAAGCCTAATATTAAATCAGAGAAAAACCCACCGCGGCGGAAAGCTTTAGGATTTTACAGCGGCGGGTTAAACGGCGTGGATGTTTTTAGGTTGGATTATTCTGGTTTGTTTAATCCAGGTGTGCTGTTCGGTCTTTATGTGCACTCACCGAGTATAAAACTGACACATTCACTGTGAGCGTTAACGATAAGGAGACCAAAAGAAACGCGCAGTTTGCGCTGATGAATAAACACGCTAAACCCGTCAATACGGGTTGATTTCACCCTTTGAAGGTCGCAATTGCAGGTTCAAGCCGCTACATTACACAGTAGTCGGTTGGCACTGTTACTAATGGGATGCTTCATGGAAAAACCACTCAAAGTACTGTTTGTTGAGGACTCTGAGATCGACACGGAGCTCACCACGGCAGAGCTGATTCGCGGTGGTTTTGCACCCGAGATAGAGCGGGTCGAAACCCGCGATGAAATGTACAACGCCCTAACCAATGGGCAGTGGCATTTAGTCATCTGTGATTATCGTATGCCCCACTTTAGTGCCGAGGCGGCACTGGACACACTAAAAGCCAGCGGCAAAGATCTGCCATTTATTATCACCTCAGGCGCCGCCACGGCGGCAGAGGTAGTCAGTTTGTTAAAAAAGGGTGCACACGATTTTATGGATAAAAGTGCGCTGGCGCGATTAGTGCCAGCCATTGAGCGCGAGCTGCGCGAGGCGGATATACGCGAACAGCGCCGCCGTGCCGAAGCCCGGGTGCGGACACTATCTCAAGCGCTTGAGCAAAGTCCGGTGTCCGTCATTATTACCAACCCCAAAGGCGAGATCGAGTACGTCAACTCTTGTTTTGAAAAATCCAGCGGTTACAGTGCCGACCACGCCGTGGGTCGTACGTTGGACTTTACTGTACGTCAAGAAGATCGCACACAGATGATGCAGCAACTTTATTCTACCGCCAGCAGTGGTCAGTCATGGCGCGGTGAGGTTTGCAGCGTCCGCGTCGACGGTGAGCTGTTTTGGGAGAATGTAAAAGTCTCACCACTGACAGATATCGACAACAGTTTAAGTCATTACATCATCATTAAAGAAGACATGACGGTGCGTCGACACTACGAGCAGAGGTTACTGCGTCAAGCACGATACGATGAATTAACGGGGCTTGCGAATCGAGTGTTTATTACCGAAAAGCTCTCCCATGCATTGCAGTGCGCAAAGCAAAACAATCACCAAGTTGCGCTGTTGGGGATAGATTTAGATCACTTTAAAAATGTAAACGACAGCGTCGGTCACAGTATTGGGGATCTTTTATTAAAAGAGGCGGCCGAGCGTTTGCGTCTTTGCGTGCGCCCCGATGATACCGTTGCGCGCATGGGCGGAGATGAGTTTGTTGCCCTATTACCCGCGCTGCAAGACGGCTCTATCGCGGCCGAAATAGCACAAACAATCGTTGAGCAATTTGCCAAGCCCTTTTTTATTATTGGCCGAGATTACTTTGTCACTTGCAGCGTTGGTGTTGCGCTGTACCCCGACGACGCCGGCAATCCGCATTTACTGTTGCGCAACGCCGACATGGCCATGTACCAGTGTAAAAGCCAGGGTCGAAATCAGTTTCAATATTTTACCCAAGACATCAACGATCAACTGCTCGAGCGTTTGGATCTAGAAAATAAGTTGCGTTATGTTGTTAGGCGCAACGAGTTGGTGTTGCATTATCAGCCGGTTTATAATCTTGAGAACGAATGCATCATTGGTTTTGAGGCACTTGTTCGTTGGCATCAGCCCGACGGAACCTTATGCATGCCAAATGAGTTTATCGCGGCGGCCGAAACAATCGGCGTGATCCAAGAAATTGATGGCTGGGTGTTACAAACAGCCTGTCGCGAGATGGCCAGCGTATTACACGATAGCGAGCCGCCTTTGCGCTTATCTGTCAATATTTCTCCCCATCAACTAGAGGTTACCCATTACGCCGATGTTGTCGCGGAACAATTAAAAACCCATGCGATCCGGCCAGAGCAATTAGAGCTGGAAATTACGGAGCGAGTCTTGGTCAGCGATGCAGATAAAACCAACGCCAATATTAATGCACTTGCTAAGCTTGGCGTTCGGTTATCCGTGGACGATTTTGGCACGGGGTATTCATCGCTGGGCTACCTGCAGCGCTACCCCTTAAACACCTTAAAAATTGATCGAAGCTTTGTCGCCTGCATGCACGAAACTGAAAACGCCCAACGATTAGTAGAAACCGTATTTTTATTGGCTCAAGGGCTTGGCATGGAGGTTGTGGCCGAGGGTGTAGAAACACAACAACAACGACAACTGTTACAAGACATTGGTTGCAAACAGGCACAAGGGTTTTTATTAGGCATACCGGTGGCGATCGAAGAAATCAAACACAAGCTAGAGCTGCAAACATAAAAGCACTGTACCGGTTAAGCGCAAAGGTGCTCACCACATTATTACCGATTCTTATAAGTTCAATAGTATTACGTCTGCTGTGCAGCGATATCCAGCCGTCGTTAAGCCAAATAAAACCGTCCGAAAACTTAGCGCTCCATCATCTATGTGGATTGGTGCACACGAGCTAACGCATCAGCATAAACAACGATTTTATAAAGTAAATATGGTTCTTGATGATGTCTTTTGTAAAAGGTTACCTTGCGTGTTCGGTTGGTGGGTTTAAGCCCATTAACTGAGCCGTTACCGCAGTGATAAATTAACGTTTAGCTTTTACCGAGCTGGGCGGGCGTGATGACCGACGTGACAGTAAAGTCGGGTTATGCTGATCGCAGTGTTTTTACGCACCGAGCACAGCAGTAGATCAGGGAAGAATCAATGCGAGGCAATAACTTGTGGCAACACCATCGTGTTTTATTAAACGCTGTTTTAAGCGCGTTGCTTTTAACCTTTGCGGCGTTCAGTTGCGCCGATGATAAAGCGGCTACAACCTTAAAAATGGGGACGATTGCCGCGCCGCCATGGGCTTCGGTTGCGGCCGATGGTGGCGCCATGGAGGGTGCGTTTGTCGACATCAACCTGCCCAACGGCAACGGCCTGAGTATTTTACAGCGCATGCGCTCAACCCCCGAGCACCACCCCACCCCAGTGTTGATTTTGCTCACCTGCGGCGAGCTCACCGATGTAGTTCAAGCCCGTCAGTTAGGTGCCAATAGTTATCTGCAAAAAGCGATCGACTTTCAGCACTTTATCTCGCGCTTACAGCAAGAGCTGGAACACTGGTTGGCCCAGGCAGGTTAGCTGTTTGTCGGCGCAGTACGCCATGGGAGCGGGTAGGTTATTGCGGCCGCTTAGTTTTGGGTGGCAGTGGCGAAAAATAACCCACAATCAACAGCAATATTCCCACCACAATAAACGACAGAATAGTCTCAAGTGTATTGCTGCCGTATAAATCAAATAAAAATAACTTAGCAATCACGGCAAGCAATAATGCCGCAGCCGCTAACCAAACATCGCGCCAGTGTCTGAAAGTGGCGATCAGCATCAATGACAAGCCACTAAGCGTCCACAGTACGCTCAGTGCCGCCTGGGCCAACACCGAACTCTGTATCGCCTGCCACTGGTAATCTAACCCAAACCAGTGATGCAAGCTGCGCAGCAGCATTGCATTGCACCATAAAAAGATGAACCCAGCGATGAAGCCCCAACCCCAGCGCGTTGTTTTAAGACGGATATTGTGCAAACAAACAGCACGCCACCAAGCGCCGAGGGTTATTAGCACCGCCAGTTGCGCTGCATCGAGTAAGTTCAGCAAAGGCAGGTATGGCAAACGGCCTAACCCCTCGGCGTTAAAGCCGTTGGCGAGCAGGCTCCACAGCAGCATAAAAGCAATTAAAGACAAGCTCGCCCGATTAAGATACAACAAGAAATGCTGGTTAAAAGGCCATCTTTTTATGGTTAACGTGAGCCAAACAAACGTCACACTAACGGGCATAAGAGCCACAAAGCTCCACTCGTGGGGCAGCGTTAAAAAGTTCTCAAACAACCAGTAAAACTCCCACGTGGCCAGTAACGCAAGTAAAATCCAGCCGAGAGTGTGCAGTTGTTGTACCGCCATAGGGCGCAGCGGTTGGTGGTCGCGTAAACGCAACAGCAATGCGTAAACAACCAAGGCAATGGGCCAACCAAACCAGCCAAGCTGCGCGCCTGGATGGCTCAGGTTTAAGCTCGCCCAAGTGGCGCTGAGTAACATAAAGATCAGTAGCCCCACCGAGCTGTAACGCAACTCATGCCATTGCAGTTTAAGCTCTAAAGCGCCGAGTGATGCGCAGGACAATGCGACAAACAACAACAGCGCTAAGTATTGGTATGAGCCCAGTTGCATAAAAATCTCTGATGCACCGTTTATAAACCAGCTGCTAAGGGCGAAGATTAATAAAGGCTGGGCTAAGCGTTGGGTAAATTGCCCTATAGTCCACGAGTAATGGCGCAACAAATAACTGCTTAACGCTGTGCTCAAGGCCAGCAAAACGCCGGCTACAAACACGCTGTTGAGCAACACAGCTCCGCTGTCTCGAGCCGCCAGCCCGGCAACCCAAGCAAGGCCCGAGAAACCCTGTAACGCCAGCGCAAAAATAGCACCGAGTTGGCGCTTTTGGCGCAAGCTGATCCAAAGTACCGCGACCCCCTCTAAAGCCCAAACCGAGGCCACCCACTCACCGCTTAAAGCAAACGGTACCGTTAGGGATAAAAACACCACAGCAAGGGATAAATAAGCCTCGGATAACAGGGTGTAAGTGGCGCCGCCAAAGCGCTTACAACAAACGTATAAAGCACTGTAAAAAGCGCCCACAATAAAGGCCGAGTATGCCAAGCCATAAGCGTACTCATGCACCAGAGCAGACTGTAAACCAAACCCCACTAACGGCACGCCAAAAACCAAAGAGGCGTCCACGTAACCTTTTAAATTGGGTGGCTGGCGACGGGCAAACAGTATGGCGATCAGCACGTAAAACAAAAAAAACAAAATTAAGAAAAACTGCGCGCTCGGTAAAGTGCTGGGTTTGTATTGCAACACGGCCCAGGCACTGGCGATCACAAATGTAAATACAAAGCCCAGCAAGTTGAGCGAGCGCCAAGACTTAAACCAAGCAATAGCGACAATGCCCAGGTTTAACATGGCGTAATAGCTGAACAGAATTATGTGATCCCCCGTGCCACTGGCGCTCAGTATCGGTGCAAGAAAGCCTCCGCTTACCGCCATCACCGCCAACGATTTGGAGTTTTGCACAAGCGCGAGAAAGGCCGATAACACGACGATTAATAACAGCAAGGCAAAGCTTGCCGGGGGCGGAATTAAGTGCAGTAACCGCAGCGAGGCAAACACCGTCATATAAAGCACGCCCAGTCCGCCGCCTTGTAAAATAAGCCCGTAGGTTAAGCGCTTGGTGCGTAACCACCAGCCTAGCGATAGCAAGGTCACACCCAGTGCTGCCACCGACAGCATTTTAAATTGATCCGACAAAACACTGTGCTGGTTGGCGTAGCGCAACAAAAACGCGACGCCAAAAAACAACACCACAAGTCCGGCCCGGACGATGAGGTTACCCTCGGTAAAGTAACGTTTAAGCCATGCTACGGCTTGGTCAAATACGCGGTGGCGCATTGCAAAGCTGGTGGCTGGTTCGGCTTTGACGGTTGCGCCCGAGTGTGCGGTTTGTTGCCCGCTTAAATCGGCTGGGGTTTTTAGCTCTATCGGGTCTAAATCCAGATCTGGTGCAGTGGTTTTGACACGACTAAGGGCAGTATCGGCCGCTTTATGAAGCGTGAGCTCGGTTAACTGTTGTTGCAGGCGCTTAACGGATTTATTCAGCTGGCTCATCCGGGTTAAAAGATACAACAGCGCTAAGATGATCAGAGCTTGCAATAAATCCATGTGCTTTAACCTTTTTGTGTCATAACTCGCGCGCAAGATTACACGATGATTTAACCCCGCGCACGGTTAAAGCAGCCTTAAAGGCAACCGTTGGCCAGTGGCAACTAGGCAGTTTATACTGACGGGCTTTTCTCAACCCATTGTAAGGTACACCATGCCCAACAAAGCCGTTATTCATACAGATCGCGCACCCGAGGCGATCGGTACTTACTCTCAAGCCATTAAAGTGAACAGCACAGTGTATTTATCCGGTCAAATCCCGTTGATTCCTGAAACGATGGAAATGGTGCAAGGGGATTTTGCCGATGAAGTCGACCAAGTGTTTAAAAACCTTGCGGCGGTCTGTGAAGCGTCGGGGGGCAGCTTACAAGATATGGTAAAGCTCACTATTTACTTAACCAATCTAGACAATTTCCCCATCGTCAACGAGGCCATGGCGCGCTATTTTAGTACACCTTACCCAGCGCGTGCAGCCGTTGGTATCAGTCAGCTGCCTAAAGGTGCTCAGGTTGAGGCGGACGGCGTGATGGTGGTTTCTGGCTAGCGTTACATGCGCTAAAAGCTGATGTTTTAGCGCGCGGCGCATCTGTTAGCCTCTAGTGCTGATTACAACGCCAGAGGCTAACCACAGATTGTACAACCTTTAATTTAAAGTGTTTTGCAGGTTCCCACCAAGGCGGCAAACCCTTCGCGGTAATCGCGGTAGCGCAACTTATAACCGCTGGCGCACAAGCGCCGATTATCGATGCGTTTGTTTTTACCATCGGCCGGCGCCAGATCGGGCAATTCAACTCCCAAACACTCTGCCAAATAAGCCACCACCTCTGCGTAAGGGGCAGGCTCTTTGTCGCTTACCAGATACAGCGGCAGCGGCTCGGGTACCTGTTGCAGCAAGTAGGCCATAAAGCCGGCGGCGTCATCGGCGTGAATCCGGTTAGTCCACACCGGGGTTGGCACGGCGTGGCCTTGGCGAACTTTTTCGAGCAAGCGGTTTCGCCCGGGGCCGTAAATACCCGATAGGCGCAACACGCTTAGGGGTAAGTCGGCCTCGCGCAGCACTTGTTCGGCCTCGAGCAATAATTTGCCGTTGTAGCGGTTGGGCTCGGGCGGGGTGGTCTCATCGACCCACTCCCCGTCGTCTTCACCGTACACCGAGGTGCTGGAAACAAACAGTAACTTGCGCGGCCGCGCGCCGGCAGCGGCAAGGGCTCGCACCAGTGTTTGGCAGGGCTTGATGTAGCCGTCGCGGTAGCCGGCCTCGCTGCGCTGGGTGGGGGTTAAGGTCAGTACAATATAATCAAAGCCCTCGCTTAATAAAGAGGTCATCGCTTTTTCATCGTTGGCGTCTAGCGCACGGTACTGCACCTTGGCGGTGGTTGCCGTGGGGCGACGTCTTACACCAGTGATGGCGATGCCGCTACCGCCTAATTGGTCCGCCAAACGTTGTCCTAAATCACCACAACCGATTATTAATAGTTTTTCGCTATTCATTTTGCTAGATTAGACCTCCACGCCTAATAGGAGCCTGACCATGACTTTGACAGAATTACGCTATATCGTCACCTTGGCTCAGGAGCAACATTTTGGCCGCGCCGCCGAGCGCTGTTTTGTCAGCCAGCCCACTTTAAGTATTGCGGTTAAAAAACTTGAAGAAGAGTTAGGTGTAGCATTGTTTGAGCGCTCTAAATCAGGGGTTTCAGCCACGCCGTTGGGGGACAAAATTGTCACCCAAGCTAATTTGGTGCTCGAGCAAGCGGCGGCCATTAAAGACATTGCCGATGCCGGTAAAGATCAGCTTTCTAGCCCTTTAAGCATAGGCGCCATTTTTACCATAGGCCCTTACTTGCTGCCGAGCTTTATCCCCCAGCTGCAAACAGACGCCAGTAAAATGCCGCTGTACGTCGAGGAGAGCTACACCGGAACTCTACGCACTAAGCTGCGCAAAGGCGAGCTGGACGTGATTATTATTGCCCTGCCCTTTGTCGAGGCCGATGTCGTGACTCAGCCTCTTTACGACGAGCCCTTTGTGGTGCTGATGCGCAAAGATCACCCGCTGGCAGAAAAAGACAGCATCGATCCAGACGAGCTGAACTCGGCAGAGGTAATGCTGCTGGGGGAGGGGCACTGCTTTCGCGGGCAAGTGCTAGAGGCTTGTCCAGGACTTAAATCGTCCGACAAAAACAGCGCCGCTACGCGCACCACGGCCGAGGGCAGCTCGTTGGAGACCCTGCGCCATATGGTGGCCTCGGGCCTTGGCATTACGATATTGCCCATTTCAGCCGCTGGCATCAGCCGCTATAGCGAAGAGGTGCTGGTAACCCGGCCGTTTAACGACCCGGTGCCGAGTCGTACCGTGGCATTGGCGTGGCGCGCCAGTTTTCCGCGTTTTAAAGCGGTGGATGCGCTGCGCTCGGCGATTCGTTACTGCCAGCGTGACAACCCTCTGATCACACTGCGCAACTAAAGCATGAGTGGGCCAGCCGAGCCGTTGGCGAGCCTGCCGGTAACCACTTTATCGGGGGTGGGGCCGGCGCTGGCCCAGAAACTGGCCAAACTTGGGGTGCGCACGGTGCAGCAGTTGCTGTTCCATTTGCCCACGCGCTATATAGATCGCACCCGCATTCAAGCCATTGCGGGCCTGCAGCCGGGCCAAAGTGCGGTGATCGAGGCCGAGGTGCGCGCCGCTGATGTTGTTTACGGTCGGCGCCGCGCCTTGGTGTGTCGCGTACAAGACAACACCGGCACCCTTACCCTGCGTTTTTTTCACTTTAACGCCAGCCAAAAACAACGTTTGGTCAGCGGTGTACGGCTGCGCTGCTTTGCCGAGGCGCGCCGCGGTGCCAGCGGTTTGGAGATGATTCATCCAGAATACGAGCTGCTCGATGGCGAGCATCACAAACCGTTGGCGCAAAGCTTAACGCCCCACTACCCGAGCACCGAGGGCTTAACCCAAGCGCGCTTGCGCAGCCTGATGCTGCAGGCGCTGGGGTTGCTGGAGCACTACCAACTGGAAGAACTGCTGCCCGAGCGGGTGCGCTTAGCGCTTGATCAAATACCGTTAGCCGAGGCGCTAACACGGCTGCACAATCCCCCCAAAGACGTCGATTTACAGCAACTTGCCGACGGGGTTCATCCGCTGCAGCAACGCTTGGCGTTTGAAGAGCTGCTGGCTCATCAGTTGAGTATGCTGCAGTTTCGGCAAGGTATTCGCAGCCAGCGCGCGCCGCCACTGAAGGCCGCAACGGCATTACAGCAGCAGTTAATAGCCTTGTTGCCCTTCCAGTTAACCGGCGCTCAGGCGCGAGTAAGCGCTGACATACAAAAAGATTTAAGCCACACAGAGCCGATGCTCCGCTTGGTGCAGGGGGATGTCGGCTCGGGTAAAACCGTGGTTGCGGCACTGGCCGCTTTGGCGGCCGTGGCGGCGGGTAAGCAAGCGGCCATCATGGCGCCCACCGAGATTCTAGCAGAGCAGCATCGGCTTAATTTTAGCGCCTGGTTTGAGCCGTTGGGGATTCAGCTCGGCTGGCTGACGGGCAAGCTTGGCAAAAGTGCCCGGCGCGAACAACTGGCAGCCATTGCCAGTGGTGCGGCGCAAGTGGTGGTGGGCACCCACGCACTGTTTCAAGACGAGGTGGAGTTTGCTGACTTGGCACTGGTGGTGATCGATGAGCAGCACCGCTTTGGTGTGCACCAGCGTTTGGCGCTGGGGCAAAAAGGCGCTCGCGGGCACTTTACCCCACATCAATTGATCATGACCGCCACCCCGATTCCGCGCACCTTGGCCATGAGCGCGTACGCCGACTTGGACTGCTCGGTGATCGATGAGCTGCCGCCGGGGCGAACGCCGGTGACCACGGTGGTGATTTCGGATCAGCGCCGCGCGCAGATCATCGAGCGGGTTCGCGCGGCCTGCGCCCTTGGGCGACAGGCCTACTGGGTGTGCACCCTAATTGAAGAGTCCGACTCGCTGGAGGCTCAAGCGGCCGAAGCCACGGCCGATAGCCTACGAGAACAGCTGGATGGTTTGCGCATAGGGCTGGTGCATGGGCGTTTAAAAAGCTCTGAAAAAGAAGCCGTGATGGCAGCTTTTAAAGCCGCCGAGCTAGACCTGCTCGTGGCGACCACGGTGATTGAGGTGGGTGTCGATGTACCCAACGCCAGTTTAATGATCATTGAAAACCCCGAGCGGCTGGGGTTGTCGCAGCTGCATCAGCTGCGCGGCCGCGTCGGCCGCGGCACCGATGCCAGCCACTGTGTGCTACTGTACGGGACACCGCTGTCGCGCAATGCCAAAGCGCGTCTAACTGTGCTGCGCGACAGCAGCGACGGCTTTTATATTGCTGAACAAGACCTAGAGTTGCGCGGCCCCGGCGAGGTGCTGGGGACCCGGCAAACCGGTCAGATGGAGTTTAAAGTGGCCAACTTGCAACGGGATGCTCATTTGTTGGATGCTGTACGTCGGGCCGGAGAGTTAATCGTGCAGCGCGACCCGGCCCGCGCCCACGCAATTGTCGAGCGCTGGCTGGGTGGCCGCGAGCGTTACCTCGGGGCTTAAAGGAGCGTTTTGCATGGCTTGGTTGCGGTTTATAATAAAGGTAACCATAGCGACTTAAATCCATAGGTTTTATATTGTCAGCGAGGGTGTAAATTACCGCACACGCGTTAAAGCATACCCAGTGAGCACCGCGACCAGGAGATAATTCAGTGCCAGTACCTACAAGTGTCGAGATACTGCTCAGTAGTCAAAACATTCATTACGATCTCGCCGCCAGCACCTCTGGGGGCGAGTGGCACCAACAACACTTGCGCCAGCAGGGTGCGGCGCGTTCGATCTTGTTGCAAGACAGCATCGGCCGGGTGCAGGTTGTGTTAGGGGCCGATCGGCTGCTGGATTTGGCGGTGGTTAATCGCCACTTAAACCGCCAGTTGCACGCCGCCGAGCCCGAGGTGTTAAAGCAGTTTTGCGAGGCCAATCAATTTCAATCTTTACCTGCATTGCCGCAAGTGGCCGGCTTGCTAACACTGGTCGATCAGCCGTTGCTCGAGCGCGACAGCGTGTTGCTAGACTCGGGCAACAACAACCAGTTAATTCGTGTGCACAGCGCTGAGTTTCAGCAAATATTAAAAGACGCCATCGTCTGCGAGCTGTCAGTGCCTTTAGCGCCTCTCGAGGTGGATGACGGTGTGACGGATGATCTGGCGCAAATCGAAGGTGCTATCCGCAGCTTTACGCAGTTGCGCATCCGTCAGCGGCTTGAAGAAACCTTAGAGTTACCGCCGTTATCCGACACCGCCCAGCGTATTATCAGGCTGCGGGTTGATCCCAATGCGGATATCTCAGATCTGGCGCAAATCGTCGAAACCGACCCAAGCCTTGCGGCGCAAGTGGTCAGTTGGGCGGCCTCACCTTACTACTCGGCTCCGGGCAAAATTAGGTCCACCCACGACGCCATCGTGCGGGTGCTTGGCTTTGATATGGTGCTCAACTTGGCGCTGGGTTTGGCGCTGGGTAAAACCATGCATCTGCCCAAAGAGGGCCCCACGGGCGAGCTGTCTTATTGGCAACAAGCGGTGTATGTGGCGGCTACCATCGAAGGGCTGGTAACGGCCATTGCCCGCGAGGTGCGGCCAAGCTTTGGTATGGCGTACTTAACCGGGTTGCTGCACAACTTTGGTGTGCTGATCATGGCCGAGGTGTTTCCGCCCTATTACAAACAATTTTGCCGTTTAAGTGAGGCCAACCCGCAGGTGACACCGCAAACGATCGAGCGTCATTTACTGAACGTTAGCCGCGATCAAATTGCCAGTAAACTGATGGAGTTGTGGTCGATGCCCGAAGAGATTGTGGTGGGGTTGCGTCAGCAAAGTAACCCTAACTATCAGGGCGAGCACGCGGTGTACGCCAAGCTGGTGTACTTGGCGCGCGCGCTGTTGCGGCAACATAATATAGGTACCGGCCCCTGCGAGGAGATCCCAGACGCTTTGTTTGATGAGTTACACCTGACCCGCGCCAAAGCCGAGGCGACGGTGGCCAATGTGATAGAGTCGGCCGACGATCTAGAGCATATTGCCAGCGCCCTGAGCCACACTTAAACCGTTTTAAAGGCACAGGGCCGCGAATGCTTATAAAGTCTTGCTGTGGTAGCGGTGCTCATCGAGTAAGCCTTCGGATTTGGCCACTACCGTTGTGACCGCGGCGTCCCCGGTGATGTTGACGGCGGTGCGCAGCATGTCCAGCAAGCGGTCGACGCCGATGATCAAGGCGATGCCCTCCTCCACTGGCAAGCCTGCCTGCTGCAACACCAAAGCCAGCGTTACCATCCCCACCCCAGGTACGCCGGCGGTGCCAATCGAGGCCAAGGTGGCGGTTAACACCACCATCAGATACCCGCTAATACCCACGTCGATACCATACGCCTGAGCGATAAAAACCGTCGCTACCCCTTGCATAATAGCGGTGCCATCCATATTGATGGTGGCGCCTAAAGGCAAGGTAAAAGAGGCGACTTTGTTATCCACACCCAGCTTGCCCTCGACCGTACTCATGGTAACCGGCAAGGTGGCATTGCTCGAGGCGGTCGAAAAGCCAAACACCATCACCGGGTACATTTTGCGTAAAAAAACCATTGGGTTCAGTCGCGCCAGCAGCTTTAGCATGCCCGGATAAACCACCAGACACTGCAGCAGTAAAACCCCCGCCACGGTTAAAAAGTAAAACAACAGATCCTGAAAAACCGCAAACCCCAAGCTGGCAAACAGTTTAGCCAACAGACAAAATACCCCGTAAGGGGCCAGCTGCACCAGCATCATAATCATGCGCAGCACCACATGATTTAGATGCTCAAAAAAGCTTGCCACCGGCGCCCCCTGCTCGCCGCTTTTTGCAATGGCCACGCCCAGCAGCACAGAAAACACAATCACCTGCAGCATGTTGCCCTCGGCCATAGCGGCCACCGGGTTGCTGGGAAAAATATTGACAATGGTCTGTTGCAGCGACAGATTAGTGTCCACCGTCACCGCGTCTACCGTCTCTAGGCTTAGCCCCAAACCCGGCCCTAATAGGTTGGCCACGGTAATGGCCAAGGTGATGGCGATGGCCGTTGTCATTAGGTACAAGCCGATGGTTTTGACCGCCATGCTGCCCATACGCGATTGACTGCCCAGTGTGGCCGTACCGCACACCAGTGAGACAAACACCAAGGGCACCACCAACAATTTAAGCGAGGCGACAAAGATCTTGCCCACCGTGTCAAACAGTCCCATAACAAGATACTGTTGCAACCAGCTGTCGGGCTCGGGGGCGCTCAGCAGGTTAAGCACTAACCCGGTGACAATACCCAACACCATCGCGAGTAATATTTTTCTTGTAAGGCTCATAGGTTATCTCTTACTGGCTGGGCGCGCAGGGCGCTGCTCGGATCTTTTAGCTTGCAAAGGTTACCCCAGCAAACGGCGATTGTCCTGTGATGTTGTCGGCTACAGCTGTTAAAATACAGCGTTCACCCATGCAAATCGAGGTACCGTTTGACTCAATCGCGCGCGCCACAGGCACACTCGGCGGTAACGGCCCACGCCCAGGGGCGATTCTCTCGCTGCGGGTTGGGCTTGTGGCGCCCGGCCGGTCAGGCGATCACCGCGCCGCGCCAGTTACAGCCGTGGCTGTTGGATGACAGCTCGCTTACAGCGAAACTGCGCAAACGCAGCGACGGCCAGCTGCAGGTGCAGGTGCTGCGGCAATACTGGGGGCGGCCGACGTTATCCGAGCGCCGCGCCTTAAAACAAAGCCGTGGTATGGCGTTAATTCGCGAGGTTTTGTTACTGGGCCCCGAAGCCACCCCTTGGGTGTATGCGCGCAGCGTGTTTCCGGCCGCCAGTTTAACGGGTCGGCTGCGCCAGTTGCGCAGCCTTGCCGAGCGCCCGTTAGGGGGCTTTTTATTCAGCCACCGGCAGCTGCGCCGCTCGGCCATGCAGATCGCCCAGCTGCCGCCTTGTCAGCAGCTGGTGCCCCCCGCGGTGCAAGGAGATGCTATGCTCTGGGGCCGACGTTCGACGTTTTCTTTATTCGGTAAAACCTTACTGGTCTGCGAGGTGTTTTTACCGGCATTGGTCAACCCTGAGAAGATACAACATGATTGATGTCATTGGCAGCCGCCTAAAGCTGTACGCTCAACTCACCCGTTTAAACCGACCCATCGGCTGGCTGTTAGTGCTCTGGCCTACCTTGTGGGGCCTGTGGTTAGCGGCCGATGGCCGCCCGGCGCTGCATTTGGTGGCTATTTTTGTGTTTGGCACCATCGCTATGCGCTCGGCGGGCTGTGTGATCAACGATTACGCCGACCGCCACTTAGATGGCCATGTAAAACGCACCAAAGACCGCGTGCTGGCCACCGGTAAAGTCAGTGTGAAAGAGGCTTGGGGGGTGTTTGCGGCGCTGCTGCTGGTGGCGTTTGTGCTGGTGCTTTTTACCAACACCCTAACGCTGTATTTGGCCTTCGGTGGTTTGGCGTTGGCGTGTTGTTATCCTTTTATGAAACGCTACACGCACTTACCACAGGTGGTGTTGGGTGCCGCTTTTGCCTGGGGAATCCCCATGGCGTTTGCCAGTGTGCAAAACCAAGTGCCGCAACAAGCCTGGTTAATTTACTTTACCGTGGTGTTGTGGACCATCGTCTATGACACTTTTTACGCCATGGTCGATCGCGATGATGATCTGCGCATCGGCATCAAATCCACGGCGGTTTTGTTTGGCGATCAGGACCGCGTGATTACCGCCAGCTTACAGTTGCTGGTGGTAGTTGGGTTATTGTTAATGGGCTCTCGATTTGAGCTAAACGGCTTTTATTATGCAGGGGTTGCCGTGGCGACGGGGCTGTTTGTGTACCAGCAATGGCTGATCCGCTACCGTCAGCGCGGCCCTTGTTTTAGCGCATTTTTAAACAACAACTGGGTCGGTGCCGCGGTGTTTGCGGGCATTGTCGCCAGCTTTATTTAAGCCAACCCCAAACACCACCGGCGGTTGGCTTAGCGGCAACCGGTAAGTGGCCGATACAAATCCTAAGTTAATGGTGCGCAATCGGCAATCCCCGCCAAAAAAGGGCTAGACTGTAAGCTAATGTCGAGTGAATACAATAGGCCTATGCGAGTTACCATACTGTTTTTTACGCTGCTGTTTTGTTGCGGTATTGCCGCCGCAGACACCCCTCCGGCCGACACCTTTACCCTGCAAGGGCGGCACCTGCACGATGCCTGTGGTGAGCACTTTATCCCCATGGGCCCCAACCGTATGGTGTTTTGGCTCGATCGCACTGGGCGGTCGAGTTTTAGTGAGATTGCTAAAACTGGCGCCAATACGGTGCGTATCGTCTGGTCTATCGAGGGCAAAGCCGATGAGTTAGACGCGGTGTTAAAAAACGCCTTTAAACAGAAGTTGTTTCCTATTATTGAGCTGCACGACGCCACCGGCGACTGGTCTAAACTGGATCTGTTAATCGATTATTGGACCCGGCCGGAAATCGCCGCCACCATCGCCAAACACCAGCGTTACACCATTGTTAATATCGGCAATGAGGTGGGCGATAAGGTGCCGTTAAAACAGTACCGTGGGGGCTATATTCGCGCCATAAAGCGGCTGCGCGAGGTCGGCTACCGGGTGCCCTTGATGATCGATGCACCAGAGTGGGGAAAGGACATCGCCACCCTCCGGGCCGCTGGGCCGGCGCTAATACAAGCCGACCCGCTGCACAATATCCTGTTGTCGGTGCATATGTGGTGGCCCAAAATGTGGGGCTATGACGCCGAGCGTGTGCGCGCCGAGTTGCAGCAATCGGTGGCCGAGAATTTGCCGTTAATTATCGGCGAGTTTGGCGATCGTTGGGATGACAGCGAGGGGGGCGTTATCCCCTATCGCACTATTATAAAAACCGCTCTAGAGTTAGAGATAGGTTTTTTGCCTTGGTCGTGGGGCCCGGGCAACAAACCGCAAAAACATTTGGATATGAGTGAAGATGGCACTGTCGAAGGGTTAACCGGTTGGGGGCGAGAGGTGATGTTGGATGAAAGCTACGCGATCGCGCGCAACGCCAAACGCACCCACCTACAAAATACCGGCGAGTGTCCATAATCGATGATTTAAGGTGTAAACCGGAGCGGCTATGAGCCTACCGCAAGATCAGTTACAAGAGCACAAGCGCAAGCACTTTCTGCGCCGAAGCTACGACAAAGTAAAACGTAAATACGCGGGTAAAATTCGCCATAAAGCCATCGAGCGGGCGCGTACGCGCATTTATCTGCACGGGCGTAAACCAGAAGATTACGAGCCAGAGGTGCTGGAGGTGATCGTCCAAGAAGAAGAGGATAAAATCGTTAGCGAGTATAAATCCCGCGGTATCGTTGCCTTGTTGGCAGCGTTGGGCTTGAGCTTGTTTCCATAAGGCGGCGCTATGTTTCGGTTTCTTGCTCGATCGGCTTTGGCCACCGTTATCTGGAAGCGTTATCGGCGGCCAATTGGCTCGACGCTGGCGCTGTTTATCAGCTATTTTTTTATCGTAATGGTGCACGGCGATTATATCTCTTGGGCCACCACCACCGCCGAGCACGGGCATTTATGGGCGTCGTTTGTGATTAAATGGCTGGCGCTGATCGGTGTTACGTTACTGTATTATTGGTTTAATACCCGCACTTGGACGGCCGATGACCTCGCCGCCGAGGTCAAGCCAAAATCAAAGCGCGCCGCCCGCCGCCAGCGTGCGCCCCAGCCCGATGCATCCGAGCCAGACCCATTTGCCAGCATTCGCAGCAAAGAGAAACTGCGCAGCCGCGCCGATCTGGCATTAGAGCAAGCCATAAAAAATCGACCTCCGCCGTAAGGATACCCATGCGATTATTCAAACTCGCCGTTAGCTTTGTTTTGCTGCTTTGCATGTGCTTACACGCCAATGCGCAAAGCGAAGATGAAAAAGCCGCCGTACTGTTCGAGCAGATCTTTGAAGAACAGGTCTCGTTAAGCCCAATGTATCAAACCTCCCTAGGTCGGCGGACTCAGTATGGCCAGTGGAACGATATCAGCCCGGCGCAAGGGGATCTGTATCATCGTTTGTATCAGGATCAACTGAAACGGCTCAACAAGCTCAAGCAAGATCAGCTCAGTGGCGACAACCAGCTCAGTGTTGAGTTGCTGCGGTTTGATCTGACGCAAGACATTAACGCCTACCAATGGCGCGATTATAATTACCCGTTAAACCAAATGTTTGGCTTACACGCCACGGTGGCGTCGTTTTTAATTAACTCTCACCAAGTGACCAACTTAGCCGATGCCGAGGCGTATATTGAACGTTTGCAGGGTGTTAAACCCTTGTTGCAACAATTAAGTGCCAACTTATTGCGCCGCGCAAAAAAAGGCATTATGGCTCCGGCGTTTGTTTACCCTCAGGTGCGCAGCGATATAGTGAATATCATCAGCGGCCAGCCTTTTAACGGCAACGACGATACACCAAGCCCACTACTGGCCGATTTTAATCAAAAAGTGGCGGCGCTTGAGCTGCCACCAAAGCGGCAACGGCAGCTGCTGGACGCTGCCAAGCAAGCGCTGCTCAACAGTGTCGAGCCCGGTTACCAACAGTTGTTAAAGCTGTGGGATGAGCTTGCCAAAAGCGCCGATGATCGCGCCGGGGTGTGGAAGCTGCCCGATGGCGATGCCTATTACCAACACGCTTTAGCACGCATCACCACCACTGCTTTAAGCGCGGCTGATATTCATCAGCTGGGGCTGGATGAGGTGGCGCGGCTGCACAGTGAAATGCAAAAAATTAAAAAAGCGGTGGGCTTTAAGGGCAGCTTGGCGCAGTTTTTTCAAAAGCTGCAACAAGATCCGGCCTTTTACTACCCCGACAGCGACGCAGGCCGAGAGCAATACTTAAAGGACACCCGCGCGCTGATCGACACCATGCGCGGCCGCCTGCCAGAGTTGTTTGGGCATTTACCCAAAGCCGAGTTAAGCGTTAAGGCGGTTGAGCCGTTTCGCGAAACATCGGCCGGTAAAGCGTTTTATCAATCGCCCGCCGCCGATGGCTCGCGCCCCGGGATTTATTACGTTAATTTGCACGATTTAAAGGCCATGCCGCGCTATCAGATGGAGGCGCTGGCCTACCACGAGGCGCTGCCAGGGCATCATATGCAAATTGCCATCGCACAAGAGCTGACCGGTTTGCCGGCGTTTCGGCGCTACGGCGGTTATACCGCCTACACCGAGGGGTGGGGCTTGTACGCCGAGCAAGTGCCCAAAGAGATCGGTCTTTACAGTGATCCCTACTCTGACTTTGGCCGCTTAAGCTTCGAGTTATGGCGCGCTGTGCGCTTAGTCGTGGATACAGGAATTCACCAGTTTAAGTGGACGCGCGAGCAGGCTATTGATTACTTTGTTAACAACACGCCGATGATTCGCGACGATGCGCGTCGCGAGGTGGAGCGCTACATCGTTATACCGGGTCAGGCCACCAGCTATAAGATAGGCATGAACGCCATTCTCGCGCTGCGCTTAGAGGCGCAACAACAACTGGGTGCGGGGTTTTCTTTAAAAGAGTTTCACGATCAGGTCTTGCGCGATGGCGCTTTACCCTTGCCGATTCTTAAACGGCGTATCGAGCATTGGATCGGGCAACAAAAGCCGTGACAGTGATATAATTTTTTGCTTGGTTGTAACCCACTAACATTTATATAACATTTAAGAGGTTTTATGCACACACTGATTCGCGCCGCCACATTTTTTTTACTGACCACGGTGGCGTTTAATGCCCAAGCGGGTTTGCGACAATTGGGCACCGACTTTCGCACCATGATGTCCAATTACACCATGATCAACGAGCTACAACAGCGCTGTCCCGACATCAGCTTGCCCAGCATTAAGCCCAAACCCCACGTTGAGCGGGCGATGCAAAATAAACTCGGCATCGAAAACTACATTCAATTGCAAATTAGCATCAATAAATCCGATGACAAGAAAAGCGCTTTGGCCACTATCGATAAACTGTGGCAAAGCATCGAAGGCTGCCAAGACCCAAAACTTGACGCCGCCTTACAGCGGATCGCCACCGTGCACGGGGAGGCTTTTGCCCGCCTTGAGGCTGAGCCAGGGTTGGTAAAAGCAAAAGATGTCCCGGTGCCCATGCGCCGTTAATCTCACGGCTAATTCGCCTACCCAGACGTTTTAAACGCGATAACAACTGGCGGCGCTTGGATGATGGACTATATTGATAGCGGTGCTTGGCAATAACTCTTAGCCAGGTGGCACTTAAACCGCGAGGCACGTTATGCAGCCACTTACACGTATCCATTTGCGTTTAGTCGTATTGTTATTGTTCGGTTTTTTTTGCGCCGCCAGCCAAGCGGCAGCGGTCGAGGGGCGCTGGATCACCATCGACGATCGCGACGGCAGTCGCAAAAGCATTGTCACCCTAAAGGTGGGCGAGGACGGCCAGTTAACCGGAGTAATTACGCAACTGCTGCGCGCCGAGGCAAAAGGCACGCGCTGCGACAAGTGCCCCGGTGACTTTAAAAGCCAGCCCTTAGAGGGGCTGGCTTTTATGTGGGGATTAACCCGCGAGGCCGAGAGTAAATGGCAAGGCGGCCGTATTCTCGACCCCAAAAGCGGCAAGATCTATAAAGCCAAGCTGGAGCTTAACGAAAGTGGCAACAGCCTAACTGTGCGCGGCTTTATGGGGATCTCACTGTTTGGCCGCAACCAGACTTGGGAGCGGTACACCCCTTAAGCGTTGTGTAGCACAGCCTCAGCGCCCAGCAATAACGCGGCGCTTACTGGCTGGCGATGCAGCCTTGATCGCCCTCGGCCATGGCGCCTAAGCTTACCTCGGCAATGTGCAGCTCTAAGCGGCCCGAGCTGCCGATGCTAAAAGGTGAGGTTACTTGAGCCAGATCAACCCCGTTGGCGGCAAAGCAATTAAGTGCCAACGGCAGCACCATCCACTGTCCGCGGGGCATACTTTTTAGGTTGTTTGCCACATCGACGTCAGCTTTACAATCCTCGCCACAGCTCATGCTCACCTTGACCGAGCTGGGCACTCGGCTCGTCACTTTAATGGCGATTTTTAATTCTGCAGCTTGCTCGTAGGCCGATAAATCGACCTGTAAACCACTGATAGAGGCGCTACCCCATTTGTCGCCACGGCCCCAGTTTAATTTTACCGCTCCGGGAAATCGCTCGCTGGCCGCGCTCGATAGGGTGAGCTTACCGGAGGCGCTTTTGCCTTGGTTGGCCTCGATTGGCTGCCACCAGTTGCTCGGGTCAGACAGCACCCAGTGCCAAGCATCGGGGGTTTGACCTTGGGCAAAATACATAAAGGTAGGGTTTAACGGCGCCTCATCGGCGGCATAAGCGAGCCCACTGAACAGCAGAGTTATGGCTAACGATACGCGAAAAAATATGACCTGAAACATGGATTATCCTCGCTGTTATTATTTTATAAGATAATTGATGTTAGGTTCGTGGTGTTGGCGCGTCAACTTTGTTGAGGTTAAAAAACAACCCAGCTAAAGGCAAAGCCGCCCATCACATTGTGCTCGGTCTCGACCAGCGGGCTGTCGCGAAACCCCGTGCCTTGCAAGTTCGAGTAGCGCAGATAAAAAGCAAACCAGTAATCGTTAAAGCGTCGGCTTAAAGTGGTTTGGGCGTTAAAGCCGTTATAACCACTGCTGGCGTCATGGGCTGGGCGATTCGGTAGCGCGTATTGTGGCTCTACAGTGTAGTAATAATCATGGTATTTGCCCGAGGCAAACACCGGGCCGGTGCGCACTCCCCAGCGCCAACCACCGGGAACCGACTGCTGGTATAACAGCGACGGCGCACTGACGATGCCAATGTACTCGGGTGAGCTATTGCCCAGCGCAATCACCGCCCGTACCGGCACCGAGAGCGAAAACCCTTGGGAGAAGTCGGCTCCGGTTAGGTTGATATTGATTGCGGGGCCCACCTCTAGGGTTGAATCGAGCGGCTTCATGCCCTGACGCAATGGGTTTTTATCGCTGTCGGGGGTTACCGAGACGGCCATGCTGGCGCTTAACTCTAGGGTATCGGTGCGTAAAAAATCCCCCTGTACACCGCTGCGGTCGGTGCGCAACACAGGCCCGCGGTACACCACATAGGGGATCGGTGCGACATAGCTGCGGTTACTTTTTGAGCCGCGATAATCAGGCCCGTACAAACCACCTACCCCGATGCCCACCTCCCAGCGCTTTTCGGGGGTTTCTAAGCTGTAATCCGAGCTTTCTTGCGCCACAGGCTGAGAGGATGCCGGTCCCTGCGCAGTATCTTGGGCGTGCCCCGCAGGGCTTAAAAGGCAGCCCAGCAAAGTGCTCCATATAATTGCCGATGCTATTCTCAATGCAAAATCTCCTGGCCAAACAGCGCCCGTACATCGGCGGCGTTATAGCGGTACAGTTGATTGCAGAACTGGCAGTCGATCTCGATGATCTCTTGCTCGATCAACAGCTGCTCAACGTCGTCCTGGCCTAATGATTTTAATGCCTCTGCGCTGCGCTCACGGGAGCAGCTACAGGCAAATTGTACTTGGCTGGGGTCAAACAACCGCAGCGGTTGTTCATGAAACAAGCGGTATAACAAACGGTTGTGATCAATTCGCAGCAGCTCTTCGGCCGATACCGTCGCGGCCAGAGCAACCATGGTGCGCCATTGCTCGGCATTGGCCTCGGCGCTGGCGGATAATTGTTGCGGCAACGCTTGCAGCAGCAAACCCGAGGCGTTGCTGTCGTCTGCGGCCAGCCAAAAACGTGTGGGCAGCTGCTCGCTTTGGCTAAAGTAATGCTCTAAACAGCCGGCTAAGGTATCGGCATCGAGCGGTACCACGCCCTGGTAGCGTTTACCTTGGGCCGGGTCGAGGGTAATGGTCAATACGCCTTGACCGAGTAAATCAGACAAAGTAGCCGCCTCGGCATCGATCTCGCCCTCGGCGGCGGGGCGCACGATAGCGCGCACATCGTTGTGGTTGTTGCACTCGGCCATCACTAACGACAAAGCCCCGTCACCGCGCGCTTGCAGTGTTATTACGCCATCAAATTTAAGCGTGCTGCACAGCAGCGTAACCGCGGCGACAAATTCGCCCAGCAAAGCCTGCACAGGTTTTGGGTAATCGTTGTGGCTGAGAATCTCTTGGAAACTGCTGCTGACAGTTACTATCTCACCGCGAATGTCACAGTCATCAAAAATAAAACGGTGCAGTAAATCGTTGCTGATCATAGCGGGTTCCAAAGGGGTAATAAAGAGTCGCTGGCGCGGCTGAGTTGAATTTAATTGGGTTCATCTATTTGGCGTTTAAAGCGATGTATTTGGCGGCGCTCTTTTTTATTGGGGCGGTGCTCGCTGGCAATAAAGCTGCCCAGCCCCGCCTTGCGCTCGCTGGCGCGCTGTTCGCGTAGCGCGAGGCTGTCATCAGTCTCGCGGTAGAGCAGCTGTGCCTCGGGTGCGCCGCGGCGTTTGTCCGACAGGGCTAACACCTCGACGGTTTTGTCGTCCCAGCCCTGTCGTATGGTTAGCATCATACCGGCTTCTAACTCGCGGCTGGGTTTAATGCGCTGGCCATCGCTGTGAACTTTACCACCTTCTAGAGCGGCTTTGGCGAGGCTGCGGGTTTTAAAAAAGCGCGCCGCCCAGAGCCATTTATCGGCTCTGACTTTAACGCTTGGGGTCTGTGCCATGGGGCACCTCTGGCATTATCTCAGTAAAGTGGTCGATGGCCGGGTAGCTGGTTAAGCGCCGGGCGATTTGGCTGTCGGGCTGGTGGATGCCCAGCAAGTGCGCGATGCCGTAATCGCGCGCCGAATCCAGTACCCGCACAGTATCGTCGACAAAAAGAGTGCGCGCGGGGTCAAAAGGCTCGCGCTCGGCCAGCGAGTGCCAAAACGGTTGCGCCTCTTTGGCGTGATATAGCTCGTGTGAGGAGATAACCGAATCGCAGCGTTTATGGATCTGGGTGATGTCAAACTTAAGGTTCATGCTGTGTGGGTGGGCGTTGGTGACCAGCATAACTCGCTTGCCGGCGGCTCGCAGCCGATCGAGAAACACCTCTGTGTGTGGCCGCAGCTGAATTTTGTGTTTTACCTCATGCTTTAACGCCATGATGTCTAAATCTAACGCGTTAGACCAAAACTCGAGGCAGTACCATTGTAAGCTGCCCTCTTGCTGCTGAATGCGCGCCGCTAATTTAGTGCGGGCAACCTCAAAGTCGATGCCGTGCACCTCGCCGTAGCGCACGGGCAAATGATGCAGCCAAAAGTAATTGTCAAAATGCAGATCGAGCAAGGTACCGTCCATGTCGAGCATAACGGTATCAATGGCTTGCCAATCGATCATTGTGTACCTCAAACATTAGCTGAGCACGCTTGCGTGCCCATAGATTACCGATCAAAGTGTTACTGTTGTTTGATTTTATCACTTTCCGACAGGCCAGATACAATCTCGATGTTGATGCCGTCCGACAGGCCCACTTTAACCTCGCGGCGTTGGAACTCTTGTGGCGCGGTTTGCAGTTCGACAAAGTACTTATCGTCTTCCATCAATAAGTTGCCCTCATTGATGGCCAGTACATCCTCGCGTTTATCCAGCACTATGTCGGCATTGGCACTGTAGTTAGCACGCAAAAACAGCTGGTCGGACAAAGTGACCGCGGCGCGGATCTCGAATTTAATGGTGCCTTGATCGTCTTGCCCCTGCGGCGAAATATACTCCAAACTGGCGGTGAAAGGCTCGCCCTCTAGTGCGCCAACATCGAGCAGCAGCTCCATGCCCTCGCTGATTTTTCCGACCTCGGCTTCATCCACCAGCCCCTCAAAAATCATATCCGTCATGTCGGCCAAGGTAGCAACGTTAGTGCCGGCACCAAATGTACTCGACTCGACGATGAACGCGCCCTCTTTGTTGGGAACATCGAGTATCATGCCGTCGGCGGTGGCGCGAATCATGTTAGAGACTAACTCTGATGAGAGTGTCGCCCCTTCACGGATCAACAGCAAATTATTCTCGGCCGCGTGCATGGCCTCTTTTGCCAGCTCGTAATCCAACAGGAATTTATTGTAGGCCGATATCGACACCAGCTTTTGTTGCAAAAGATTTTTTTGGCGGCTCAGCTCTTCTTCGGTGTTTTTAAAACGAATGCGCGCACTCTCGAGCTGGGTCTCGGCTTGGTTAAGTGTCACCATGTTGGGCGCCAGTGAGATCTTTGCCACAAGGTCGCCTTTTTTTACTGTATCGCCGGCTGTCACATACAGCTCGTCAACCACCCCAGATACCTGCGAGGTCACATTAACTTGTTTACGTGGTATCACTTTGCCGGTGGCAACGGTTTTTTTCACAATGGTGGTGGTAAATGGCGTTACCACCTCGTAAACCACCGGTGGTTGGTGTGATTTTTTATACAAAAACACCGCCGTGCCAATAAACAGCACAACGATCAACAACAACAGTAAAATCCCGAATAGTTTTTTCATGTTTAATGGCTCAAAAAATAATAATTAAATAATGGGCTGATATTACTCATCTTGCAAAGCGATGATGGGGTCAACGGTGGCGGCCTTAGTGGCCGGTAATAACGAGGCCAGCACCCCCGATACAATCAACACCAGTACGGCAATTAAAGCCGTGCCAAAATCTACCGATGGGCGCGCAAACATAGTGACGCCGCCGGTTAACTCCAGCGCGGTTGAAATGCCGCCCAGCAACAACACCCCAACCACCAAACCAAAGTAGCCAGATACAGCGGTAATCAGCACAGACTCTTGCACGATCATAGAGACGATCGAGGCCGGTGTGGCCCCCAGCGCTTTTCGAACGCCAATTTCACGGGTGCGTTCTTTCACCACGATCAACATAATATTGCCCACGCCAATGGCGCCGGCGGTAATAGTACCGATCGCCACCAGCCAACTAAAAAAGGTAATACCGGTAAATAGCCCTTGGATCTTGTCGAACTCGGCCTGCATATTAAAACTGCCCAGTACCCCCGTATCATCAGGGTGAATGTTTTTGCGTTGATGCAAATATTTTTTAACATCTTGCTCGGCAACGCTGGCATGGATGCCGGGTTTGGGCTGTACCACTAAGCTGCCAACCCAGCCAGATTGATTAAACGCGTGGCGCAAGGTGTTGTTAGAGATATGAATTTTTTCTTCCTCTTTAGAGGAGTTGCCCCGTAGTTGCGAGGCAAAGGTTCCTACCACTTGAAAGTTAATGCCGGCGATACGGATGTTGGCTCCTATGACCTCGTCGCCGGGGTTAAACAACTGTTCTTTAACGCGCGCGCCAATAATGGCGACTTTGCGTTTTTCGTGGTCATCGATTTTATTAAGATAGCGCCCCTCGGTAATAGTGACCGAGTTTACCGCTGCCGTGCCGGCGTTTGAACCCTGCACAAAAAAAGTGCCGCTGTTGTTTTTATGCACCGTGTAAGGCGGTGCGCCAGACCACACGCCAATGCTGTTTTGACCGTACACCACCTTAACGCTGGGGACATCTTTCTCGATCGCCTCGACGTCCTCGGCTTTTAATACAACCCGCCGGCCAATGGGCAAACCTTTGTACGGCAACTGGGTGGTGCTGCCGCTCCAAATAAACACATTGTTGGGCGCGGCAGGAAAACCGTCCAGCACACCGTTGCGCAGTCCGGTGCCGGCGCCAAGCAACACGGTGAGCATAAAAATACCCCAAAACACACCAAATGCGGTCAGCGCGGTGCGCAATTTGTGGCGCGACACAGAGGTGAGCAGCTCGCGCCACATATCAACATCAATCACAGTGTTGGGCCTTGATAGAGCATACTGATTACTCCGCCTGCATCGCTTCAACGGGCATAATACGGGCGGCGCGTATGGCGGGTATTAAGCCGGCAAAAGCGCCCACCACAATTAACAGGATTACCGCAGTGAGAGCCGCCTGAAAGTTAACCTCGGGGCGGCGAAAAAAATCTAACTCGGCGCCGGTTACGCTTAGGCCATACGCCATAAGCTCCACCAGCCCCACCCCGAGCACTAAACCACAATAGCCGGCAATGCTGGTAACCAACACCGACTCTAACAACAGTGTATGGACAATACTAAAGGGTGTGGCCCCCAGCGCTTTACGAATACCGATTTCGCGGGTGCGCTCTTTTACGGTAATAATCATGATGTTGCTGATGCCGACAATGCCGGCGGTTAGTGTGCCTAAGCCAACAAACCAAATAAAGCCATTGATGGCGATAAACAGCCCTTTAACCATTTTGGCCGGCTCAGCAAGGTTAAACGACTGAATCGCACGGCGGTCCTCAGGGGCGATACCGTGGCGCTGTTTCAGCAGCTTGATGATGTGCTCTTGCACGGCAAAGCCGTCGGCATTGGCATCGGGGCGGGCCCAAATAGCGTGTACCTCATTGCCGCGGCCAAAGGTTTTGGAAAAGGTGCTGGCGGGTACATACACTCGCTCGGAGTCGCGGCCGTTGTTGCCGCGATCATGAAACACGCCCACCACTTTTAGGTAAATACCATTGACCTTGATCCACTCGCCGACGGGGTCGGCGTTGGCGGCAAACAATCGATCCCGCACGCTGGTGCCAATAATGGTAATTTTGCGCGTGTGTTGATCGTCTAAGAGGTTGATTTTACGGCCTGCGTGGAACGGCACCTTGTCGCGGATTTTAAAAAACTGATCATCGATACCGTAGGTGTCAAACATGCCTTGTTTGTCGTTATACACTACCGAGCCCTGCCCCATAGAGTTGGCACCGGTGACATAGCGCAGCCCAGGTATGTGATGCTCTAAGGCGCTAATATCCTCTTTAGTGTAGGTTATTTGGCGCCCCAAGCCGCGACCTTGATAGGCCACAGAGGTGGTGCCAGTCCAAAGGATAATAGAGTCGAGCGATTCATCGCCAAACGATTTCATGACCCCGTTTTGCATGCCGCGCCCAGCGCCCAGCAGCAAAATCAGCATAAAAATACCCCAGAACACGCCAAACGCGGTAAGGGCGGTGCGCAGTTTGTTTTTCCGTAGGGTAAAAAAGATTTCTTGTAAGCTATCCCACATGCTCAGGCCTCCGCGGGCGCTGCAGTCAATGGCTCACCGGCGGCATTCACCACTAAGCCGTCGCGCAGCATAATTTGCCGCTGAGTTTGGTCGGCAACGCTTTGCTCGTGGGTGACTATGACAATGGTATTACCCATCTGATGCACTTTATGGATCAGCGCCATAACCTCGTCAGAGGTTTTGCTGTCGAGCGCGCCGGTGGGCTCGTCGGCCAGTATCACCTTGGGTTGGGTTACCAGCGCACGGGCTATGGCAACCCGTTGCTTTTGCCCGCCCGAAAGTTGGTAGGGCATGTGCTCGGCGCGATCGGCCAGTCCCACCATGGCCAGGTACTCCAGCGCACGGGCGTTGCGCACTTTGCGATTGACCTTTTGGTAATACAGCGGCAGCGCGACATTCTCGAGCGCGCTTTTAAACGGCAGTAAGTTAAACGACTGAAACACAAAGCCGATAAAACGGTTGCGCAGCTCGGCCGCCTGGCGCTCTTTAATGTGATTAATGGGGTGCCCAGCAAGGGTGTATTCGCCACTGTCGTAATGGTCCAGTATGCCGAGAATATTCAGCAAGGTGGATTTTCCCGAGCCGGAGGGCCCCATGATGGAGATGAGCTCCCCTTGGGCAATGCTCAGGTCAATGCCTTTTAGCACATGCAAAGATTGCTCGCCGTTACGGTAGTACTTGTGGATGTTGTTTAGCCTGATCATGCAGAGATCTCGTCAGTGTTGCTGGGGCTGCAGTGGCACCAATGATTGTTCAGATACGAGCGCGGCGTAAAAGTTGCACAGCGCGAGCGGGCAGAAAGACAGAGGTTTCTTATCGCGCCCGATCAAGTGTTTCTAAGCCGCTTTGGCCCCGTGTCATAATAGGGCTCGTTTTTAGCATCGTGTTTGTGGTGCGGTTCTTGTTACTATTGGATTATCGTTACCACCGGCCAGTGCCACCACTGGCGCCTAAACACTGCAGTAACGCAGTGTAACCCATTTTTGTGGCGAGCACTGCCCAATCAATCTTGATTTTACGGACAACTACATGGCCGAAAAACCTAAAGTCTTGCAGCGTGAAACAGTAGCAAAAAGCCGTCTGTTTCGTGTCGAGCAACTGGATCTACAGTTTAGCAATGGCGTACAGCGACGCTACGAAAAGCTTTGCACCGGCGGGCCCGGCGCGGTACTGATGGTGCCGATGCTCGATGCCAACACCGTTCTTATGGTGCGCGAGTACGCCGGTGGGCTAGAGGACTACCATCTGTCGCTGCCTAAAGGGGCGATGGATTTAGGTGAAACCCCAGAGCAATCGGCCAATCGCGAGTTAAAAGAAGAGGTCGGTTACGGCGCCGCCAAGTTGGATTATTTAAAGTGTATTTATCTGTCGCCGGCCTATATGCAACACCGCATCCATGTGTTGCTAGCGCGGGATTTATACCCAGAGCGCTTGCCCGGCGACGAGCCAGAACCGCTCGAGGTGGTGCCCTGCAGCATCGATGATTTACTAGGCTTATCAATGCGCGAGGATGTTATAGAGGGGCGCACAATTGCCGCTTTGTATATGGCGCGCGAGTGGTTACAGCGCAATGGATGATCATTTAAAGCGCTTGGCAGAGGTCGCCATTGACGCGGGTGAGGCCATTGAAACAGTAGCCCGAGAGGCGCGCTGGGAGGTGATGGAAAAATCGGACTTGTCGCCGGTGACCCAGGCCGATCTCGCCGCCCACGAAGTGATCAGCGCCGCTTTGCCTGCGGTACTTGATCTGCCGATTATCTCTGAAGAGGACACCCTGGCGCCTTTTGAGACGCGCCGCCAATGGCATAGCTACTGGCTGATAGACCCGCTCGACGGCACCCGGGAGTTTATCCGCGGGCGGCCCGAGTACACTGTTAATATCGCTTTGATTGTAGCCGGCAAAGCCGAGCTGGGGGTTGTTTATTGCCCCGCCAGTGAACGGCTGTACCTTGGCAACCACAATGCCAGTCACGGGCCAGTGGGGAGCTTTTTAAGCGCCGCGCTAGGGGATGCGTGGCAGCCTTTGCAGGCTCGGCCATTGCCCCAACAACCGGCTTTAATTTGTGGCCATCGGCAGGACAGCGCCAGCGAAACCCAGCTGCGCCACGCGCTTAACCAACTGACAGGGCACGATGATAAGCCCACTCGGCTGGGCAGCTCGATGAAGTTTTGTCTGCTGGCCGAGGGGCGTTATGATTTGTACCCGCGTCTCGGGCCCACCTGCGAGTGGGACACCGCCGCCGGCCAAGTGGTGCTGGAGGCCGCCGGTGGCGCGGTACTAAACGCCGACACTTTGCAGCCACTCGATTACAACAGCCGCGCCAGCATCGTTAACCCTCCGTTTTGGGCGGTGGCCGATGGCGGCTCTGCAAGCCGGCCCTTTTGGCAAGATCTGAAACAACTGAGCCAGTAAAAAACTTGTTAACGGCTGCCGCGGTACAGCCTTGTGTTTGCTGCTGCGCTCAAGCGCAGGCTAAGTGTCTAAACCCATGCTAAGCTTATGGTCATTCCGGTTAAGGTTATGATTATTTACATAATGCCTTGAGTTATCACAGGATACTAAAGGAGCGCGCGTGACACGTCGACGGTATAAACACACACCTAATGGCTTTGGCGTATCCATCAACATCAACCACACGGGGGATCTGCGGCGTCAGTTAATGGCCGAGATTACCGACTTAGAGCGACAGCTAAATCAGCTCAGGTTTACCGGTCAATCGGTGGATTTATCGCTAATGAGATCTTACACCGAGCTGATTGACAGCCGCCGCGCCTATTTGCAAACACTGCCCGTGTCTTGGTGTTGGTGATGGTTTAATTGTCGCTTAAAGATTGCCCCGTGCGGTCGCGCTGAAGCGCCTCGTCGGGCATCTCCGGCGCTGGCCGGTCGCGGCTTTTCTTGGCCGCCAGTGCAAATGTTACCCACAACGCCAATGCCAAACCAAAAATCACCATACCTAAAGGGGCTAAGGCATTAAACAGCGTGTTATCCGAGCGCACATCGGTGGCGAGCCAGCACAGCGCTAACAGGGTCACAATAGCGATAAGAGACTTCATTACCAGGCTCCGACATTTACGATAAAGTTTTGCGCAACGGCGTTAACCTGTAATGCTAGCCGATCTATTTGTCCAGACCAATCGATTCGTGCTAGAAATTCACTCAGTAGTTGGCATAATAGACCCCCAGTGCAAATAATGTGAACACCTGAAGGAGATGGGCATGGCTCGCAAACTAACAATTACTTTTCTGATCGCACTACTTAATATATGGGCACTACCTGCCCTTGCAGCAGCTCCCAAGGTCGCCGTTATGGACTTTGATAACCAAAGTCAGCACGGTGGTTGGCGGGTCGGTCGCGGCGCTGCCGATATCCTCACCACGGCGCTTGTTAAGCAAACTAATTACGAAATCTTTGAGCGCGAGCGTTTAAACTCGATTATCAAAGAGCAAAACCTGGGCAGCTCGGGCCGTATAGACCCAGCAACGGCGGCCAAAATTGGTAAAGTTATTGGCGTGCAATACATTGTTACTGGCGCCGTCACCGAGTACGGTGAAAGCAAATCTGGCGGCGGTGGTGGTGGCGTTAACGTAGGTAAAAAAGGCTACGCGGCCACGGTTGATGTGCGCATCATCGATGTCAACACCTCGCGTATTCTATTTGCCGATACCGGCAACGGCACTAAATCATCGGTAAACGTACGCGTATTTGGCTTTGGCGGTGGCGAAAGCTGGAACGAAAAACACGCCACGCAAGCCATGCGCGATGCGATCGATCAGGTGACAAAAAAACTGGTAGCCTCCGACTTTACCGCCAAGGCAGCGGCCTCGGCACCGGCTCCGGTAGCGGCGGCGCCAAAAGCGTTGTTGCTTGCCGATGTTGACGGCAAGCAAGTGATTCTTAACTCCGGCTCCAACGCAGGCCTTAAAACCGGTCAGGTGTTGACGATTAAACGCAAGGGTAAAGAAATTAAAGATCCAGCCACCGGCAAAGTGCTTAAAATTAATTACGACACTCTCGGGCAAATTAAGCTCACCAATGTCGAGAGCACCTACGCCGAAGGCAGCATCACCACAGGTTCAGGTTTTAAAGTAGGCGATTCAGCCCACCAGTAAATAAAACCTGCGGCGCTTAACACTCGTTGAGCGCCCACCCCCTCGATTACCCCCCCCACTACAGTCACTTATTTCCGTTGAGGCGTTGTTTATGCTCCAAGGTATTATCTTCGATCACGATGGCACCCTGGTGGACTCCGAGAGCAAGCATTATCAGCTGTGGGCCAGTTTGTTAGCAGAGTATGGTATCGACTTTCCTGAGAGCGAATACAAAGAGCATCTAGCCGGTGTGCCAACCCACTTTAATGCCGAGTATTTGGCCCAGCATTACTCACTGCCCATCAGCCAAGAGCAGTTGCTTGCCAAACGCGAACAGCTGACTCAGCAAACCCTCGGTCAGGTGGCCTGCCCATTAATGCCTGGTGCGCGCGAGTTGGTGCAATGGTGTGCCCAGCAGCGTCTTAAAATGGCCATCGCCACCGGTGCCAAAGCGCTGGAGGTGCAGCCTACGTTGTTGGCCTACGAGTTTGGCCAATACTTTCCCATCGTCGTGGCCCATGAGCATGTGCGCAACGCCAAGCCCGCCCCAGATGCCTATCGGCAAGCTCTTGCGCAAATGGACCTTAGCGCCGACAGCTGCATCGCCATAGAGGACAGCAGTACCGGGTTTCAGTCGGCGTTAGCGGCAGGCTTGCCTTGCCTTGTGGTGCAAAACGATTACTCGCGGGGGACAGACTTTAGCGGTGCCGCAGTGGTGCTCGACTCGCTGCACGAGGCGCAAGCGTGGTTAGCCAAGCGCTATAATTTGTAAACTTTTCAAGTGTCGCGGTAAACTCAATGCCACAACGGCATAAAAAACCCCAAGCTCACTCTTTTATCCCACGGTAATAGGCGCCCGCTGGCGGGTGCGATAAAAATAAAGTGTTTTGTTCATTCTGGATCGTCCCTTGCAGTTGATTGTTAGCAACAGCTCCAGTGCGCTCTTGCTTAGCCGGCTCAGGCAGGCTTGTTTAAGCGGTGTGTTAACGGGCTAAGCGTGTGGTGACTGTCGGTTGGTTAGATGTGTCAGCACCACTGCAATAGGCGCTAAGTTATTTAGCGCACACTGGTACAGCTTTGTTGCATCAAGCAAACATGCGCGCGTGGCATCGGCCAAGAGGCCTACTCAGCCTACCACCAGCTGCTGCGCGCGCATTTTTATTTAAAACTGAAAATACAAAAAGGGATCGTTATGGATATTATTCGTTTGATATTTTCTATTTTACTGCCACCGTTGGGGGTTTTTTTACAGGTGGGTATTGGCTTGCAGTTTTGGATCAATATTCTACTAACGCTGTGCGGGTATATCCCTGGGATTATTCACGCGGTTTGGATTATTGCCCAGCGTTAAGTTTAAGCCTTTGTGCAGCCTGTGATGGTGTAGCAACAAAAGCGAGCGCATAACCTATGTTAAGCGTTCGCTTTTGCTGTTGCAGCTGAGCCGTTAGGTGGTTTTGCTCTAAGCGTCTATCCGCCAAGGCTTACCTTCTTTATACACATCAAGCTTGCTTTTAAATGTAGCGGTAGGGAGTTTTAAATCGGCCGCTTCTTTAACAGCCTTACTCTGCCATTTTATCGCCGTTTTCAGATCCCCGCTCTGCGCTGCAACTGCTGCTGTAACCTCGTATAACGTTAAGGTATCCCAGTAGTTGTTATCTACCTCGATTAGATATTGGCGAGCTTTCTCGACATCTCGTACAGATGTATCTGGATAAGCCGACAAGTACCAGGCGTAACGCAATTTGGCGGGCACAAAACCGGCGGCTGAGCGCTCCAACCAATACAGGCCTTTAACAACATTTCTTTCAAAGTAGGCACCGCTCAGGTACTCAATCGCCAACGTGTATTGTGCATCCAAGCTGCCATTACTAGCGGCCTTCAATAGCCAGCCGGCACTCTTGTAAGAGTCTTGCTCGCAGGCATTACCATGCAAAATATTTAACCCTAAAAAATAAGCGGCAGGGCTGTAATTTTGGGTTGCAGAGCGCTCAAACCACTCATTGGAATTAACGTACAGCTCATCAAATAAGGCCTGATTTCGTTCATCAGCGGGGATACGATCAAAAAAAGTAACAATGTTTCCTGTCAGGTAACCATGTTGAAATTGATCAACAGCATCGCCCTTTTCAGCCCGAGCTTTAGACTCCATGACCATTTCACGCAGCTTGTCAGGCTTATAGTAGCTGCCATCTAGCTGAAAAAGTAGCCGATATCGAATCCCCGTTACCACGACAGGTTTGCCATCAATAATTTTAGGCTCGTACTGCCACTGCTGAACCGCTTTGATGGTCGTCTTTGTGAAGGCTTTATCCGGCGAATAGAGCACCACTTGATCCCGTGTCGTGCCATCAATGTCAACGGTAAAAACCACATCGACCCAGCCTTGCTTGGCGCTACGTAACTGTGACTTTGGGTACTGGGGTGCCACCGTTTTTATCGGGCGATAGTTTCGCTCCTGAACACTTGAGCTGGCTTTAAGCTCCGGTGACATGCGTACACGCATGTGCTTGATCGCCGTAACGGGAGAACAGTTCGGCCCGCTCGTTATCAGCCTGTTGTTTTTGATCGTCGCTTAATATAGCGTAGATTTTAGCCGATACTTGCTGCTTTTGACGGATAGGATCTTGCTCGGACAGGCTCATCCAAGCGTAGCTTGTCGCCGTACTGACCCCGCAGATACATCGCCGCTAAATTATACTGTGCATCGTAATCGCCATAAGAGGCGGCCAATATAAACTCATCGTACGCTTTTTTAAAATTATCCTGCTCGTAGTACTGAGCCCCAAGTTTGAAATCGGCACAAGCCTGGTGGGCCATTACCATAAAAACAATGCAATAAAGTACTTTTTGACCGTATTTAATAGACCCTCCTAGGGCTTAGGCTCGAAACTGAATCGATCTATCTGCGTCGAGCCACGTAAAACGTTTACCGCAACACGGTGGGGCTGATGCTTCAATGTCAGTGATTTTTTTCTCCCGCCACGGGAATATAAAGTTGTCGATCGGTCGCCCACGTTAGGGTTATCGCTATCGGTTTTCCCCAGGCTACGGGGTCATCAAAATAAACAAAGTTGTGGTCAGGGCCTTTACTGCTAGAAGCTTTGATCATAAATCCTTCTTCGCAGTCTTGGTCCGAGATATTTATTTCCGCCAACAATGATTGTGCCGAGCGGTGGCCGAACAAAGACAGTGTGGTGATCGAGCCTAGCTGGGGTTGTAGATTAAACGTAACACGGCCTGGAGCAATGAAGGCCCCGAAGGGCGCGGCCAAAACGCCCATCTGCGTCGTTGCTCTTTTTGCCAAGGGCTACGGCCATTGCCTGCAAAGAGCGCCTAGCGGCTGAACGTTTTGGACTCGCGCACGACTGCAAGGACGCAGGAGATAGAGCAGCACATGGAGTCGCTGCCGAGAGGCAATTCTTAATTAATAGAGGTGCCCTATAGCTCGCAATAGGCTGAATACAACCCGCCAGAGCTAGCAACAACAGGAGGGGCAATAGTCGGAATATCATGTGGCAAAGTCCTTTTACAATTATTATAAGAATCTCTAGATAAACAACAGGCGCCGGGCTTATCGTCAGCGCCTGCTGGATTGCTTTAATGTGCTACTGGGCTGGCTCAGTTTCGCTTTTAGCTTGGGCTTTCTCTAAAACCTCTTGCAGCTCGGCCTGATGTTCTTGGGCGATTCTCATACCAACTTGACCGCCCTCGTGAAACAGTTGCGGCATAACCTCGATGGTTTTTTGGCCTACCGGGGTATGATAAAACTCAATCAGCGCTTTCATTTCATCGTCAGTAAAATACTTTTGGTAAATCTCGGCCATATCATCTTTCATGGCATCCCACGTAAAATACTTTTTCGTCCAAGCGGCAATCTCATCGCTGTAAGGGGTCAGCTCAGCGTTAGCCGAGGTGATCATGGTGACCATCTGAGTAGACATTTGATCCATCTGATCTTTACTGCCCACTAAATCCATTAGCTCGTAGACAGGTTCAGCGGCTTGGCTGGCAACACATAAGGTCATTAACGTTGCGGCGAGTAGTTTCTTCATTGCATTGTCCATAAATTGCAGGCGATTGAAACGTCATAAGGGGTCCCTTAAAAGGCACAAATTTTTTTGGTCGTTATCAGACAGCCTGTAGTCGGTGTAATCAACTGCGCGAGCAGCTGAGCTTAACGTGCCACACGGTTATAACATATTTGTTTTACTGGGTGCTACAAACAGCACCACAGTGGCATCATTAACGCTGACAAGCGGTACAGTAGACTGTGCTGCGTTGCCCTAAACGTATTTCTTTGAGCGGTTTTTGGCACCGCACACAGGGTTTGCCAGCGCGGCCATACACCAATAGCTGCTGCTGAAAATAACCGGGCTTGCCGTCGCCGCCGACAAAGTCGCGCAGGGTTGTGCCACCTTGTTCGATAGCCTGAGCTAACACAGATTTTACCCGCGCCACCAACTCATCGCTTTGGCGGCGGGTGAGCAGCCCAGCTTTGCGGATGGGTTTAATGCCGGCCATAAACAGTGCCTCGTTGGCGTAAATGTTTCCCACCCCAACCACGGTCTTGCTGTCCATTAAAAACTGTTTAATGTTTTGGGTGCGTTTGCGAGTACGAGCAAATAATCCCGCTCCGGTAAACTCATCGCTTAACGGCTCGGGGCCTAAATGCGCCAGTAGCGCGTGTTCGCTGATCTTGCCGGCTTGCCACAAAATCGAGCCAAAGCGGCGCGGGTCGTGGTAGCGCAGGACATTGCCGGCAAAGGCAATATCGACATGGTCGTGGGCCGCCGGCGCCGTGCCGAGCGGTACTATGCGCAAGCTGCCCGACATGCCCAAGTGCATCAGTAAAGTGCCGTTGGCAAATGTCAGTAATAAATACTTACCACGGCGCGCGGTGGCCATTAAGGTTTGCCCCGCCAGCAGACGGCTAAGATCGGCCGGCACCGGCCAGCGCAAGCGCGGTTGACGCACGCTAACGGCGGTTACCTGGCGGTTGATAATATGTGGCGTGATGCCGCGCAAGGTGGTTTCGACTTCGGGTAATTCAGGCATAAAGGTGTTAACAAGGTAAGCGCTTTAACAGCGCGGTGGATAAAGGGCCGCTGGCCCGCTGCGACTTATGGCTGTGGGCTGGGTTTTAACGGCTTTGTTGATCGGCCAATTGCCGTTTTTGCAGTGGCTCTAGTGGGGGCAGCACTTGCTCTAACCACGAGAAGGTCGTGGCAAAAACCTCGGCGCGTACCGCGTCCGATGAAAGTGCTAGATCGTGCATGGCGTCGTTAATTGCCACTAACGTTACCTGCTTGCCCAGCGTGGGTCCATAGCGGCGCATGTGCTCGATGTTTAACACGATATCCGTGGTTAATACCTCATCGCTCCAGCGGTGCGCTCGCTGAGAGCGCGCCGCGTGCATCAGCAATATCGGGCAGTGGATCGCCAACCCTTTTTGCAGGCGCCGCTGTGCCTGGTAAATAGCGCGCATCCAGCCGGTGGTAATGGCAAAGCCCTGGGCCGGTTTGAGCGCTAGGTTGTAGCTCCACTGGCCGTGAAAGTCGCGTAAAATACTTTTCGCGTACAGCGAGGGCATGGCCCGGTGGTAAGCAATGTGCGGAAACCAACGACCCAGCGCCACTAAAGCGCGCAACGCGACCTGCTGCCAGCGCTGCAGCGGGAACTCAAAAAAAGGGCTGTTTAAATACAGTGCGTTAACGGCTTCGCGGTAGCGGCCCTCGTGCAGATAAAGTGCCGCAATTAAACCGCCGGTGGAGTGGGCGTTAATCACGATTTGCTCGGCGCCGTCGCTTTTGAGTTGGGCAATAGCGGCATCAAGCTCGGGGTAATACTCGGCAACATGGTCGCAGTAATTAGGCCGCTGATCAGGGCGTAACGAACGGCCGTAAGCGTGTAAATCGATGGCGTAAAAAGCGTAGCCTTTGGCGCGATAAGCGTCGGCAAGATGGGCCTGAAAAAAATAATCGGTCAGCCCGTGAATATACAATACCGCGCGCTGGGCTTTGATTGGGTTGTTGCTGGGACGCACTAACGTCGCGCTAAACGCACGGTCTTGATAAGCGACGGTTAAGCGGTTTTGCTCAAAGTTGTCCAGCTCGGTGTCGGCCACCCATTGACTGCCCGCTTGTGCGTTCACTGTTAAGCTCCTTAATGAGGGCTTTAATTAACCAAGTTTAAATGCTGTTTGCCACAGTCACTGTAGCCTTTACTGCGGCACCCAAGGTAAACACATTACAGACGGACAACGGGTTTGTGTTGCCGTTAATTTTTAGCCTAAGCGGTGGCACTTTTAGCAAGAGTGTGGCACCTTTAATATCCATCTGCTATTACTCTAAACGCTTTTGCAATGAGGCTCAATGTGACCGCTCACACCATACGTTCCAATGCGCTGGCCGCTTTAATATTGGGTGTTTGTCTGCTTGTCGGCGCCTGCTTGTTGGGCTATCAGTTACGCGATACCGCGATCGCTGTAAAAGAATATGAGCGCACGGTAACCGTAAAAGGTTTGGCCGAGCGCGAACTGCCCGCCGATATTGTTATCTGGCCGGTAAGTTACACCCTTGCCAGCAACGACTTAGCCAGTTTGTATCGCAATATCGATAACAACAGTGAAATGATCCGCCAGTTTTTGCTGGCCCATAATATCTCTGCCGCCGATATCAGCGTAAACGCGCCGATTATAACCGATAAATCCGCCCAGTCTTACGGCGGCCCCGAGCCCACCTTTCGCTACTCGGCCAGCCAAGTGGTAACCGTGTACAGCACTGCCATCGATACCGTGCGTCACACCATGAACAACGTTGGCCAACTGGGTAAACAGGGGCTTGTGTTGACGGCCGGTAACTACGACAGCCAAACGCACTATTTATTTACCGGCCTTAATAGCATTAAGCCCAGCATGATCGAGCAGGCGACTAAAAACGCTCGTGAAGTGGCTAATAAATTTGCCGCCGATTCCAACAGCCGGCTTGGCAAGATCAAGCGCGCCTCGCAGGGGCAGTTTTCGATCGATGCGCGCGATGCTAATAATCCGCATATTAAAAAGGTGCGGGTGGTGTCCACGGTAGAGTACTACTTGGCCGATTAATTTTTATTGGCGCATTAATGGGTGATCGAAAAGCTCTGCTATAGTTTGGTGATTTACCCTGGGTTTATTGGCTTTGTTTAAAGCAAAATCGCTTAAGTGGCATCTGCCCGCTGGCTTTTTACCTCGATCCAGCGGGACATAAACTCGGTGCTGCGCAGGCTGTGATAATTAAACAGCGCACCTAAAATATTCTCCTCGCGCCACGCGCTTAGCTGTTGCTGGCGCTGGCGCAGCACCGCGACAAACGGTGGGGCTAAAGTATCGCGCCGGTATTGTTGCGCCAATAACGGTGCGCAAGCGGCCGAGGCTTGTTGCCAGAGCTCTGCCTGTTGGTACAGTTGCACCGCCGCTGCGGCAAAAGCCTCTGAGCTGTTGGCTACCGCCCCGGGCCAGCGGTCTTTGCCCTGCATGCTCTCGCTGCCAATAGCGGTGGTGACGCTGGGGGTATGGGTCAGCATGGCGTCCAGCAGTTTGCCTTTTATGCCCGCCCCCACCCGCAGCGGTGCCAGTAACACCCTGTGTTTGGCGACGGTTGCCAGCGCGTCGTCGGCCCAGCCTTTGACTAAAAACCCTTGTTGCTTGTTGTGCAAAGCGGTGGCTTTGGGCGGCGGATAAGCACCGTAAATGTGCAGCTGGGCGCGGGGTAACTGGCGGCGAATAGCCGGCCATATGTGTTGCTTTAACCACAGTACGGCATCCCAGTTGGGGCGGTGACGAAAATTACCAATACTGACAAAGTGCTCGCGCGCGGTAAAACTTGGTGTGTTGGCAACGCCCTGATCGACGGTAAAAGGCAGGTGGTACAAAAGCGCCGGCGGCACCTGACAGGATTGTTGTAGCAGCTGTATCTCAAACGTCGAAATCATCAGGCTCAGATCGCACCTAAAGATGGCTGCCAGCTCGCGCAGTAAAAGATCGTCTTGACGCATTAGTGCGTACAGCTCGGCGGCGTCGGCCATGATCGGCCCAACGTCGGCGCCGGGCTGGCCCGCAAGGGCGCGTTTAAGGGCCAGCTCGCGGGCGGCGCGTAAGCTGTGCAGATCTTCGGTATCCAGTACGCGCAAAGCATTGGCGCAGGTGGTGGCAACGCGCCAGCCAAACTGCTCCTCGGTGACAAAGCGATCAAAGATCACCACATCCGGTGCCAATGCGGCAAGCCATTGATCAAAGCTGTGGCAATTTAACGCAATGCTGTGGCTGGTAACATTAAGTGCGGCTAAATCGCATTGATGCTCTGTGGTAGAGGCGGCCGAGGCAAAGTGTACCTGCAGGCCATCGCGCTGCAGGGCGTCGATTAGATCGAGAATGCGTCTACCGGCTGCCGATGAGTTGGGCTCGGGCCAAACATAGCCAATTATTAATGTTGTTTTCATATCACCACTGTTACATTTGCCAAGCGAAGCTGAGACTGCCAAAGTTGTTGCGCGAGCTGTTGTGCTTATCAAGCCCTGTGCCCGAGTGATAGCTAAGCGATACGCTAAAAGCATCCCATGTGTAGCTTGCGCCCAAGGTAAAGCTCAATTGTTGGTGGCGTAAGTCTGACGATGGGCTGTCACGAAAGCTATTGCCGCTCACCAAAATAGTATGCAACAGATAGCTGGCCTCGAACGAGCTGTACAAAAACCAGCTGCGCTCAATGGCATTAGAGCTGCTGGTGCGGCCCTGTTGCAACAGTGTGGTGGCGAAGTTGTTGCTTAAACCTCGACCCAAACGCAAAGTGGCACCGCCGCCAGCCGATGTTTCTAAATTACCCAGCTGCGCCTGGCTTAGCAGTATTAGATCGACCCCGTGGTGCAGCGGGTAGCGCCAGCTCCGGGCGCGTAAAACAGAAAATACCGGCTCGTTTCTTAATTGATGATCCCAGCCTTGGGGCTCGCTTGAGCCCACCACCTTGTGAATAAACGTTTGCGATTTTTCTGCCATCGAGGCTGGCCCGACAACGCCAATGGTGGTGCGCAGCATATCGGCGGTGTTGTTATGCACCTGTACGCGACTGGTGCGGTAAGTGAACAAGCCGGCATAGGGGACATCGTTAGGCTCTGGCACCGGCTGACTGATATCGGTTGGCGTTAGCATGGCTTGGCCGATGGTGTGCTCGTTAAGAGTGCTATCAAAGTCGTCAGTCAGCATCCAGCTAAACGGCTGGATTAACAAAGGCAGCTCCAGGGCGGTGGCGCCAGAAGGTTGATAGATAGAGACAAACAAACCATTGGTGTAACCGCCGCCATCGCGTCCGGTAAACAAATCGTTTTGCCATACCAGCGCCAGCCAATCGGCGGCTTGCGCGGGGCAAGCGCAAACGGATAAAGCAACAAACAGCAGGCTGCACACTAAACGCTGGTTACCCCAAAGGCGCGTCACCTATGGGCACCTAAGGGGTTACTCAACGCTGGGGTCTTCGGCCTCGGAGCGGGTGTATACCTTAAAGTTTTCACGGTAATCATCGAGGTGCTCGCGCAATTGATCGCGGTATTGGTTGGTTAGATAACGCAGCGAGCTTTCCATCTCGTCGGTGTACTCTGTGCGGTCGACCGATGAGCTGGCGACAATAAAAGCGTTAAAGCGCGACACCGCTTGCAGCATTGCCGCGTTTACCATGCTCGGGTCAAACTGGTCGCAGTGCTCATTGGCGCGGGAGATAAAATCATCCACCAAATCCCAATACTGCTGCTGGTCATCGACTTGTGACATAAAACCTCTGTTTAATTCATAAATGTCATGCGGCGTATCAAGCCGTCTTGAAACTGATAGATTTTGATGATTTTGGCGCTTTGGCGCGTACCGCCAGCACTAAAGCTGGCTTGCTCTAGGGTGACGACTTTATCCCCCAGCAGCATGCTGTTCTCGATCTCGGTGTGTGGCTTGTGGGCCTTAAAGGTTTTACCGGTGGTCTCGATCAAGGCGCCCTTGCTGGTGGTTATGGGGTGGTCGGGAAAGTTGTACACCTCGATATCAGGATGAAAATAAGCCGCATAAGCGGCCACATCGTGGCTGTTGTAAGCGCGCGTTTGACGCTCGACCAATGCCTCTAAGGGGGCGCCCCACACGCTGCCGGTAAAGCACAGCAGCATAACCGCTATGGCGCGGCGATACATTAAAGTGTGTTTTGTTAAATACCGCATAACTCGCTCTTGTTAACCAAAAGGTCGATTCGCCTTGCTCAGCAACACTAACACTAAGGTGGCAATGGGGCCGAGCAGCAAAGACAGTAAAAACCAGCCCAATCCACTGCGGTTTTTGCCCTGCGCCAAACCGGCATTAATAAGCGCTAAAGTACCCCAGCCAACCGCGTAGCTACTGCTCAGTATAATTGTGTCGTTCATCGAGTACCTCGAGAGTTTTGTTGACCAAGCGCTCGGAGCGCTCGCCGGCGCCAGCCGATAATTGATAATCGGTTTGGCGTGCTGTTATTAGGCGGTCATTATAGACCTGATAATGACTGTCGGACTCTATTGTAATGCTAAAGCGGATCACGATAAACGCTCGCCCTCGGGCGTGAATGCGGGTGCGGCTGGCCAGCGGATAACCCTGCTCGTCGATCCAGACGCTGAAAGTCCCGTCATATTGCTTAACGTATTTGCGCTGGCGCTTGGTAAGCTGATCTTGCGTTAGGGTAAATTGCAGTTGCCGCGCGCTGTTACCTTGGTAATCCTCCGCCGCAGCGCCTTGATAGTTGGTTGATGCCATTGCCCGCATAAGCGCTGCGGAGCCGTGCACCATTGGCTGTACGTTGGGCAGTGTCAGCTCGGCAAGACCGTCAAGCGTGGGCGTGGCGGCGTCTGGGTCGCGGGCGCGACGGGCTTGCTCGGTGGCCAACAGCTGTAGCAGCTGGGTTGCGTAGCCGATACTCAAACCCGCGCCATCGTCCAGAATGTTAGCTTGCGCCGCCCCAGTGCGCGACAGTGCATCATCGCCGCTACCGATATCGTGCAGCGTTTTTACCGCAATGATTGCCTTTACAGGGCTACTGGCCGTTAACTGGGTAAGCGCCGAGGTTAAATCGTGTAGACTGCGTTGATTAAAATCCGCCGCTGTTAGGGTTAGCTGTTCTGCGGCCAGCGCTGCGCCGCCGCCATAAGCCAGCAGTAGCCCTAACAGAAAACCGTATATTTTAAGCACTCGGGATAACCTCGTTTACCATAGCCTAAGTGGATTCTCGCCGCCTTTACCGCTGGCGGCAATCTACCATGAGCTTTATTATCGCCGTGATCCAGTGTTACACGCTAAAGCGGTGCTGCAAACGGCACAAACTAAGGCGCAATTCAAGACTGTTATCGCACCGGGTTTTACGCATAATGTTAGGCTGCGCCCACAAACAGGCGTAACCAGATTCAATGAACCGAGTAGGCAAGGCCCATGAGCAGTATTTTTCAACGTATCGCCGATGAGTTAAATGTGCGCGAGCAGCAAGTAGACGCCGCTGTGGCACTGCTGGATGAAGGGGCCACTGTGCCGTTTATCTCCCGTTACCGTAAAGAGGTGACCGGCGGCCTAGACGACACCCAAATGCGCAACCTCGAGGAGCGCCTGCGTTACTTGCGCGAGCTGGAAGAGCGCCGCGAGGCTATTTTAAAAAGCATTGGCGAGCAAGAAAAGCTCACCCCAGAGCTGGCGGGCGAGATTCACGCCGCCGACACCAAAACCCGGCTAGAAGACTTGTACCTGCCCTATAAGCCCAAGCGTCGCACCAAAGGCCAAATTGCCATCGAGGCGGGGCTAGAGCCTTTGGCCCAAGGGCTGCTGGCCGACCCGACCCTCGACCCCGAGATCGAGGCTGCCAAGTACCTTAACCCCGAGCTTAAAATCGATACCATCAAAGCCGCCCTGGATGGCGCCAAGTTTATTTTGATGGAAAAGTTCAGTGAAGATGCCGACCTGATCGCCAAATTACGCGACTTTTTACAGGCCGAGGGTAATATCAGTGCGCGTGTGGCCAGTGGAAAAGACAGCGACAGCTCGCAAGAGGTGCAAAAGTTTCGCGACTACTTTGAGCACGACGAACCGCTTAAATCGACCCCATCACACCGTGCGCTGGCGATGTTTCGCGGCCGTAACGAGGGTGTGTTAAGCATCGCCATTACCGTGGGCGATCCGGCCCAGCCCGCCAGCACCCATCCGTGCGAGGCGATGGTGGCCGAGCATTGGCGTATCCGCGACAATGGCCGCGCCGCCGACCAATGGCTGGCCGAGGTGGTGCGCTGGGCCTGGCGGGTAAAGCTTTTAACTCACCTGGAAACCGACCTGTTGGGTAAGCTGCGCGAGCATGCCGAAGAAGGCGCCATTAAAGTTTTTGCCTCTAACCTTAACGATTTACTGTTAGCCGCCCCAGCGGGGCAAAAAGCGACCATTGGCCTCGATCCGGGCCTGCGCAGTGGCGTTAAAGTGGCGGTGGTAGACGCCACCGGTAAAGTGCTTGATCACTGTGCGATTTTTCCTACCGCGCCGCAAAAGCGCATTGCCGAGGCTGAAAAAGTCCTCTCGGCGCTGTGCCAAAAGCACAATGTCGGCCTGATCGCCATCGGCAACGGAACCGCCAGCCGCGAGACAGAAAAGTTTGTTAAAGACATGCTGAAAAAGCACCCAGAGCTGAACGCCAAGCCGGTTATGGTGAACGAGGCGGGCGCCTCTGTGTACTCGGCCTCAGAATTTGCGGCAAAAGAGTTTCCCGATCTCGATGTCACCATTCGCGGCGCTATCTCCATCGCCCGCCGGCTACAAGACCCACTGGCCGAGCTGGTAAAAATCGATCCAAAATCCATCGGTGTGGGACAGTATCAGCACGATGTATCGCAAACTCAGTTGGCCCGCTCGCTGGATGCGGTGGTCGAAGACTGTGTAAACGCCGTAGGGGTTGAAGTTAACACCGCATCGGCGGCTCTGTTGGCGCGTGTCTCGGGTTTAAATACCACCTTGGCCAACAATATCGTCGATTTTCGCAACAGCAACGGCGCTTTTAGCTCCCGCGAGCAGCTAAAAAAAGTCGCCCGTTTTGGCGCTAAAACCTTTGAGCAAGCGGCGGGCTTCTTACGCGTGGCCGGGGGTGAAAACCCACTGGACGCCTCGGCGGTGCACCCGGAGTCCTATGCCGTGGTCGAGACCATCGCCGCTAAAAACGAGCGTCGAATTGCCGGCTTAATTGGCGATACGGCATTTTTGGGCAGCTTAAAAGCGGCAGACTACACCAGCGAGCAATTTGGCTTACCCACGGTGATGGATATTTTAAAAGAGCTGGATAAACCCGGACGCGATCCACGGCCGGAGTTTCGCACCGCTCAGTTTCAAGAGGGTGTTGAAACGCTTAAAGATCTAGAGCCGGGCATGATCTTAGAGGGCACCGTCACCAACGTTACCAACTTTGGTGCTTTTGTTGATATCGGCGTGCATCAGGACGGCTTAGTGCACATATCGGCACTGTCCAATACCTTTGTTAAAGACCCGCGCGAGGTGGTAAAAGCCGGTGATATTGCCAAGGTAAAAGTGATGGAGGTAGACGTTGATCGCAAGCGCATTGGCTTATCGATGCGTCTTGACGACACCCCCGGTGAGAAAAGCGCCACTGGCGATACCCCGCGCCGTGCGCGTCAGCACAAAAATGCCCAGTCGCGCTCAGGGGCTACGGGTGGCGGCGCTCGCGGCGAAAGTAAGCCCTCACTTGGCAGCATGGGCGCGCTGCTGCAGCAAGCGATGAAGAAAAAAAGCTAAACGCATTTTCCGCGCCCCACTTGCCTAACCGTGGGGCGCGGCATTTACCTTGCCCGCCTTATTTTTTACACCCATCTTGCATACAAAACGGTAGCAAATGTGTCGCTTTTGTGGCTACGATTTACCGGGGTTCAAGTTTTGGCGCTTGTCGTCGATAACCTCATTGCCGGGATCCCTCGTGTCTCTTGCCCGTATTGTACGGCGCGAGGGCCCGGAATTTACCGCCCTAGTAAGGATAGCGTGGGGTTATAATAACCAGCCGCCAAAAGGTACTACGGTGAAAAGACGACTAACGTTACTGTTAGCGCTGTGTCTATCGCTACCGGTGATCGCTCAAACTAATAGTGCCGTTGTCTCACGCGATGACGCTAATGCCAAGCATGCTATTGCGGCTATTAAGTTAGCTCTCGACAAAGCAGGTTTGTTATAAAGCTCAAGCAACACTCAGTTGCCAAGACACGCCAAAGCGGTCGGTTAGCCAGGCAAACGGTGCGGCCGTGTCAGTGGCGGGGGTGAGTATTTGGCCGCCGTCGGACAGTTGCGCCAAAATACTTTGAAGGTGTTTTGTATTGTCGCACTGCAGTTGCAGTGAGATCGCTGGGGTGAAGCTAAACTCTTGCTCTGCGGTTTTATCGCAAGCCATCAAATGTTGTCCTGCCAGCACAAACAGTGCTTTTTTAACCAAGCCTTCGGCGCCTAGTTGCTCGGCGTCATAGTACTCCATAGAGAGCACGCCAGAGTTATCAAACAAGGATACGTAAAAGCTAATAGCCTCGTCTGCGTTGGCCGCAAACATCAGCATCGGGGTCACGCTAATGGTCATAATTACCGCCTTTAAACTAACCAAACGCCACGCGGGCTCAGGGATTTAAAATTGCCGTTGGGCCGCTGTGATGCGCAGTAATAACAGCGCCCAGCATTAAGGTTGACCCATCGTTAGGTCATTAATATAAATAACACCACAACCCCAAGAGGCTTAAAACGTGCCGCCGCCCGAGGTTGTGGTGTTAGCTAATAATATTACGCTTACAGCGGGCGTACTTTATTAGCACATGGGCCTTTTTGGCCTTGTCCGACTTCAAACTCAACCTCTTGGCCGTCGTTCAAAGTTGCGTATCCGCCACCAGCCTGGATTTCAGAGTGATGTACAAATAAGTCTTTGCTGCCATCTTCTGGAGTAATAAAGCCAAAGCCTTTGTCCGCACTAAACCACTTAACTGTACCTTTACTCATACTACGCTCGTCTCAATAAGGTGAAGATTAATGACTAAGTTCGCTATCACCATTACGAAAATAGTTGTAAGCGTGACCACACACGTGAGTAATACCGTTAGGTAATACCCGCTTCAAGCCATTTTCACTTAAAGAGTGTTTATAGAGTGTACCTTATTTTCAGTAACCTGCCGGATATACTGAAATTAAACTCGCGCGGTGACGGTTTTACCCCTCTTGCTTGGCAACGCAACGCAGTAATGCACTGTATTGATAGGTAATTTTGCATTTATCGGTTAGCGGCGGCTGTGCTACGCGCGCTTGGCAAGCGGCCAGTTGCTAGGGTGCAGCTAAGTGTGCTGGTGGCGCTGATAAAGGTTTGGGCAATAAGGCGTAAATGGCGGGGGTGGCAAACGGTAAACTCTGCCGGCTGGTGGTGCCGCCAACCCCCACACTGGGGGTTGGCGTGTTGACTGGGCTCAGGCGAGCATACCCTTGCGCCCAGAGAGTTTTAAGCTCGGACTACTCTGAGTCGCTGCTGGGGGTTACCGATAAAATGTAGTGGGCGATTTTTTTCCGGGTCGGCTCGTCCAAAAAGCTGTGCGCCGGCATAACATGCTCGCCCCATTTACCGTTGCTGCCTTTGGCGATGGTTTCCATAATGTAAGCCTCGGGATCATTCAGCTCTTGGTAGGCCTGCTTAATTTGTAAAAAGCTGGGGCCCACCGACGCCGCGTCTTCTTTGTGGCAAGCCAAGCAGCTGGTTTTTTCGGCCAGTTCTTTGCCCTGCGCGATCATCAGTTGCGCCTCGTGGCCTAACCCGGTGGTGCTAGGGTCGGCGCTGTCGTCAGCCGCCGCCTGTGTTGGCGCGGCATTAGGGTCGTACTCAATAAAGCTTAACTGCGCCTCTTTGGCGCCGGCCCACCACTGGGTGCCATACTCCAGCACCCATAAACGTCCATCTGGGGTGATTTTCATATCCAGCGGCCCGGCAAACTTTACCGCCGGCGCAAAGTCTTCAATTTTTACCACCTTGTCGTAATCATCCAGTGTCACCACCTTGACCCAGCTGCGCATAAAGTCGCCAATAAACAGCTTGTCTTGATAGTACGCGGGGTAGGCTAAGTCAGCCTCGGGTTTGGTTGGGTAAATGCCCGCGGTTAGTGCGTTGCGTCCGCCCTGGCCCAGCTCGGGAAAGCGCTCCGAGGTTTTGTACGGATACCAAATCAACGCCGGTTGGGCGGGGGGTAAAACCTTTAGCCCGGTGTTGCGCGGCGAGAAGTTTTGCACCGCTAAGGGGTTAAAAAAATCTCCGCTTTGCTCGGCTGCGTAGTCGTACATGCGGTACGGACGGTTGTTGCCGATAATCGCCGGCCAGCCAAAAAAGCCCGCTTGAGTTACTTTGTTGATCTCGTCGTAGCCGCGTGGGCCAAATGCCTCGCTGTCCTCGTGGGCGTCTGGGCCAATATCACCAAAGTATAGATCTCCGGTGCGCTCGTCTAAGGCGATGGTGTAAGGGTTTCGGGTACCCATCACATAAATCTCTGGGCGGCCTTGCTCGGCAGAGCTAAACAAATTGCCTTGCGGCACGCTGTAAGCGCCATTTTTATCGGGGGTGATGCGCAATATCTTACCGCGTAAATCCTGCGAGTTAGCCGAAGACCTTAACGCGTCGTGGTGTGTGCCATCGGGCTTGTTGTTCATTGGGCCAGAGTCGTTTGACTCAAATGGGTTGCTGTTGTCCCCCAGGGCAATAAACAGGTTGCCGTCTCGGTCAAACTCCATGCTGCCACCGGTATGGCAACAGGTGTTATCGTTGGGGATATCGATTAAGACCTCTTCAGAGGCCATATCGAGGGTTTTATCGACCACTTTAAACTGCGCAATGCGTTGCAGTAAATCGTGCTCGCCGCTGGCATCGGCCAAGTTGTACATGGCGTATATCAGTTGGTTGTCGTCAAAGTCAGGGTCAAAGGTGACGGCAATCAAGCCAAACTCGATTTTCTTGGCTGGTGCAAACACATCAAACACCGCCATGGTGTGGGTTTTTTTACTGGCCACGTCTAACCAAAATAAATTACCTTGACGCTCGGCAATCATCGCCCCCGAGTAGTCGGCGGTAATGTCAAAGCTGACCGGCTCGTCTAGGTCATTGACCAGAGTCTGGCGCACAAAGTGACTCGGGTCTGGCCGCGCGGCAGAGTAATCTAAGCCGCTCCGCTCACCCATCGCATAATCGAGCCCACCGGATAAGTGCTGGACAAACCACTCGTCCTGAAAAGACTGTTTGGTGTGGCCAAAACCGGTGTAAAACGAGCGGCCGCCATCAAACTCGTGATACCAAGCAATCGGGTGATAGTCGCCGTGGGTGCCGCCTTGGTAGGTGCTCTCGTCTACCACCATTAAGTCGTGGCGTTGGTCTGACAGCGAGTGAAAGTCGTACCATTCATCGACCACGTAAAACTCACGGGGTAAGCCTTTGGTAGAGGCATGGGTGTTATCAACCACTTTAACTTTGGCTTGTTGCACATTAGAGGGGTCGTTGGGGTGGGATTTAAACACCGCACCTATTAAACGGCGGTACCAATACCAATCGCCCTCGTGCTCTGTGTCGGTGGCCGAGTGGATGCCCATAAAGCCTCCCCCGGCTTGGATGTAGCGCTCCATGGCCAGCTGTTGCTGATCGTTTAAAATATCACCGGTTGTGTTGACAAACACAATGGCCGCCATATCACTTAACTGGGCATCGGTAAAAACGCTGGCGTCGTCGGTTGCCATAGGGGTGAGCCCTTTTTGTTTTACGAGCGCTGTTAACGCCTCGACCCCCTCGGGGATAGAGTCGTGAACCCAGCCCGCGGTTTTAGAGAAAATCAGGACAGATTCAGGTCGAGCCGCTTGTTCACCCTTAGACTGGCTTGGCTCAACCACGTCGGCGTCAGAGCAGGCCGTGATTAAAACAGACAAAATCGCCAGTAATAAAGCGCTTAAGATACGAGAAATAGTCATAGTAATGGGCACTATAGGTTGGATTTTAAAAGAGTTGTTATTGTGGCTAAGGCTTGTTTAAGGCCAGCGTTTAAAGCGTATTAAAATCAGTCTAACCCAGCCTGCAGTAACCGTCATTGGCCTTATCAATTATTAAGAGTCTGGGTTACGCTTCTTAACAAAACGATCGTCCATAGACCGTGATCGGCCCGCCAGTACACAGCGGCATTGTTTTAATTTTGCACGACCGGGAGCTAGGCCTGGCTCAGAGCTTTTTAAGACGGGCGCTGGCGACTGACAGCGCCAAGCCGCTACTGCTGCGCCGCGGCAGTGGTTAGCGGTGTAACGGCTTTTACTAAGGTGCCATAAGCGCGAGCTTGATAAACCTAAGACGGAGCAACAACATTAACCCACTGTAAAGGGCGGGCCAAACGGTGGGCTAGCCCAGCACGGTATCGAGGTACATCATCACCGAAAAGCCAATCAACAATGAAAACGTTGCGTGGCTCTGGTGGTTATGGCGGTGAGTTTCGGGAATGATCTCGTCGCTGATGATAAACATCATGGCGCCGGCTGCACCGCCCAAAATCCAAGGCAGCAGCGGAGTCGAAAAAGACACCAGTGTAGCTCCCAGCAGCCCGCCGACCGGCTCTACTAAACCGGTTAACATAGCGATCATAAAAGCGTAACCGCGGCTATAGCCCACCGTCATTAGCGCCACAGCTACGGCTAAACCCTCGGGGATGTTTTGCAGACCAATACCAATAGCCAGCGACATGCCATTGTTGATATCGCCATTGGCAAAGCCAACGCCCACCGCCATCCCCTCGGGAAAGTTATGCAAAGTGATCGCCAAAACAAACAGCCAGATGCGCCGCAAGTTTTTTGTGCTGACCCCCGGCTCGGTTTTTTTAAAGTGCTGGTGTGGCGTATAGCGGTGGATAACCGCCAGCAAAGCAGCGCCTATTAGCATCCCCGCCAACACCACCAGTACCGCATTGCTTTTGCTGTAGCCTTGCTCTTGCCCTATGTCGATGCCCGGCAGCAACAATGAAAACACCGACGCCGCCAGCATAATACCGGCGGCAGCGCTGAGTAAAATGTCCTCGGTGCGGGTTGACAGCTTGCGGACAAAAACAACTCCGGCTGCCCCAACGGTGGTCATCATGCCCGCCGCAAAGCTTCCAAGAAAACCCAGTGTGATAATGTCCCAAGAAGAAACCATGCGCCCATCCCATATAAAAAATATTACGCTATTGTGTTGTAGCCCACGGTTCAAATCAATCTAAGCGTGGGTGTAGCTTGGCTACTTAATATGGGCCTTAGCAAGGCAGGCTTTTGAGTTGCTCGCTACTTGGTAAATTAAGATTTTACTCGGCCCAGCGAGAAGCTTTATAAAGGGTATTCACTAGCCAGTGCGCAATAGATGCACCGCTTGCAACAAAGCCGATCAGCTAAGGCAACTTAACACAGCAACGGCTTACAGTGACAGGTTTAATAGCGAGGTAAAAAACTCCCTAAAAAATCCCTGAGCCCTGTTTAGCCATAGCTGGCCGTTAGGGGTTAACCCATACATCAAGGGGCCAACATTGAGTAATACCGTTAACCAAAACACCAAACGGAACGATTGTTTTTTAGATTTATGCCGCAACAGTTGCTGTGCCAGCAGCGCACCGGGCCAACCGCCCAGTAACGCAACCCAGTGCAGCGCCGCCTCGGGGGTGCGTTGGCGGCTAAGACGCGCCGATGATTTATCCCGCGCGTACAAACCAAAAGCCAACAAGCTGGCCGCACAGTACAGCCATAAAAGCAATTTAGGTAAAACACCTAGCAACACCAGTGCCGTCAGTAGCAATAAAAATAAACCGCTAATGCACAGGGCATTAAAAACACGAGCGGCACGGTTGTTGCCGTGTTTGGTGTTCAGGGGTCTTACCCGGTGGGCACGATAACGTTGCTGGCGATCGAGCCCCAACGTAAAGGTCACCTTTAACCCCAGCGTTGGTCTTGCACCGCGATGGTTATACGACGAGATATGAAAAAACACCTCGCCTGAGCCCGAGCTAGGAGTAATAAAACCAAAGCCTTTATCGTCGTGCCACTGTGTGATGCGACCGTGAGCTTGTGTCTGGCTGTTGTTCATAGAAGCGCATTAAAATAAATGGTATAAGCTGTAGGGTAAGCCTGCAGTATGATAGTATTTAAAAATAACCATAAGTCTGTAACCTTAGGCGTGCCGGTGGTTTGCAAAACATTGCAGCGCTACAAGATCTAACCGTAAAGGACTATAGTATGATTATTTTTGGCTCCAGAGGCGTAACCACTACGCCAGAAAAAGGCCGTTTTAATTGCCCGTCTTGTGCCACACAGCAAGACTACGCGCTAAAGCGAGTCAGACGGTTTTTCACACTCTACTTCATCCCCTTAATACCGCTCAATAAGCTTGGCGAATACGTCGAATGCCGCATCTGCAAAGACACCTACGAGCCAGATATTTTGCATTATGACCCAGAGGCGCAAGCCAAAGCCAGAGAGGACGAATATCACTGGGCGATTAAAAAAGTCATGGTTTACACCGCTCTGGCCAGCGGCGCGATCAACGATTCGGTTGTCGACACGTTAGTGCAAACCTATCAGCGCATCACCGGCGTCAGGTTAGCAAGGGTCGAGCTGACACAACAGTTGCAACAGTCACAGATCACTCAAGAGGAGCTTGCTCCCTTGCTGGTCAACCTACAGGGCACGTTAAACGATGAGGGCAAAGAGGCGGTGGTTAAGTCGGCGTTGTACATCGCCCTGGCCGATGGCGATCTGCAAGAGCAAGAGCGGCAAATGTTAAGTGATATCGGTGCAAGCTTAGGTATGACTCAAGCTCATATTCACGGCGTTATAAGCAGCGCATAATATTGCTGCACAGCGTCTTTTTACACACCTGATAACATAAAATTTAAAACACTGGGGCGTTACAAACTTACGGATTAAACCGCTTGCTCGGCGGTGCGATATTGCAGTATTAAAGCAATGATCTCGTGGTCGCTTTTGGTGGCTTCTAAAGATTCATTCACCGATCGTCTTTGGGGTAAATAAATATTAAATTTAGCGCGTAGAATACTTTCTACTTGGCTGTCTTCCATCGGGTCAAAATCTTTGTCAGAGTAAATACGAATACGCTGATAAATAAACTCTTTATTAGTCATGAGGGTAAGTTCTTTTGGTTGGCATTACATATTAGCTACAGGGGTTTTGTTAACCCGCTGGCGCTAAGGTTTAAGCATTAGACGTTAACTTAGGTTCTGTTGTTTAAAGCCCAACCGCGATTGGCTGGCGGTACCTACAATATTTTTCACGATACAAAGGCTAAGTGATTATCTGTGCATCAGTAACCAGCTATTGTTGAACTGGCAAGGCGTATTTTTATTAGGGCAAGAAAAGAGACAAGCTCGTTAGGGGCATATTGACAGGATTCTACCCCGCTGTCTCACCTTACTGGCAATATCGTTAACTATAAACGGTTTTAACTTTATTGGGAACGTCTTGTTTTACCTGCGCCCTAAAGTATGCCGGCGGTTAATTTTTAGCCAAGGCAGGTGTTTGCGCTTTGCTTGATACCCGCGTCTTAGTCCAGCAGGCCCAAGCTTGCCGGGTTAAAACCGACAGCCCCTAGGTAACCCTAACACCCCACCTCTTCATAGCTTTTATTGTAACTCACCGGCATGTCGATTTTGTCCAGTAAGATAAAACAGTAGGGATAAACCACCACGGCTTGGTAGGCGCAACCGCCTGTATCGCTAGGCTTAAAGGCCGTGTAAAAAACCTCTAGGCCCAGCTCGTTTGCTCGCACAGCGTCTACCCGCAAATTGTGGGCCGGGTTAGCCTGTGTGCCGGCGTGGACCGCGACCACCTGCTGGGTATCAAAATCCACACTGGGCGCCTCGCTCTGGCGGTTAAGGTCTGTTACCCCATACACCTCACGAAACTCGTGGGCGCTGGTTATCACAGTGCGTTTAGGTTTGGTAATGCTGGTGTAATAGCTCTGGCCGCACTCAAGCACGCTATAGGGCTGGGCCGTGCTGGTATCACTGTTGCCACCACAACCTGCAATAACCAACGACAGCAGTGCTGCTAAACGGATAGGCTGCATACGGGTTCCGCTACTTTAATCCATAAAGTGTAAAGCACACTCTACCAAGCCTGTGGCAGTGTAAGTGTAAAAAAACGTTACTCGGCTTTTAAGAGCGCCAACCCCCTAAAGACCACGCGTGGGGTTTGGTCGGGGGTTATCAGTGATTCAGTGTTTACCTACATTTTTGAGATAACAAAATCAGCCGCACCTAAGCCGGCCTCTTGAAACGTAATAATAAACTGGATCGGGTTAGTGTCTGGGTTTGCCACCCAAACCTCACGCCAAGCCCTTTTACCAACCTTGCCCACCGGCTGCTGAATGACAAACTTTAATACCTTCGAGCCGGCCGGGATATCCACATACTCACTAAGACCTGCCGTAGCGTCTAAAATTAGCTGCTCATTGGCCAAAGATCCCTCACTGGCTGTCGATGGTTGGATTTCAGAGAGCGGAGCCAACTGCTCAGAGGTAGCACAACCCATAAGTATCATGCTCGAGATAAACAATACCGTAAAAAACTTCATAACTATTCCCTTAGTGTTGTGGCACAACAGTGTCTGAATGGCGTAGCCAAAACAGTCAACCTTTGATACAGAAAAACGGCCATTAATTGCTCAGGAGGATTACCTTTAATGCAGAATCGGCTCGGCCCACAAAGCGCGAAGATTATACACAAAGCTTCTAATAAATTATCAGTAACCTGTCACGGATTGATGATGGCCTAATAAATGTATTTGATACAACTATCATTACTTGGATTCAAATCCGAAGTGCATCACTTAATCAGGTAGAAAAAGAGGCCAGCTGAAGGTAAGCTTCGTCGCTTTTTCTCCGGCAAGAGATTAAGGGATGACAATGCAATACAAACAGCTGACCTATGAACAAAGATGCCAGATTACAGTCCTGATTAAAAGGGGTTTTAGCC
>Ga0209075_1000180_pt1 | contig 57774 bp, 53 predicted proteins | sample Stecom2011_FD_187523 | JGI IMG/M metagenome (GOLD analysis project Ga0209075, IMG submission 187523) | Agricultural soil microbial communities from Utah to study Nitrogen management - Steer compost 2011 (SPAdes) (version 2) | ecosystem: Environmental > Terrestrial > Soil > Agricultural land...
GGAGGTGCCAGGGGCCAGCTTGAAGCGTGATAAAAACAGCACTTCCATCAGGCCCGGCAGGTTGCGCGCCAGCATGATGGTCATTCCGGCGATGATCAGGGCATTGATGAGGTCGCGCATGCTGACACTGGCAACCGGGCTGTCTAGCACGCCATCCACGGCGCCTTCGTACAGGGCTACATTGTCCAGATAGGCAAACAGGGAAATCAGGTCCGCCCAGACCCAGTACAGGCCGGCGCCCAGCAGCAAGATCAGCAACAGGCGTAACAGGCGCAACGACTGCTCGTTGACCACACTGATGTCCAGTTCGTGCCGTTCGCTGTCTGACTCCGCATCCTCGTCCTCGCTGGCGCGCGCCCGCTCGGCCCGCTCCCAGGCCAGGCGCCGGGCAGCAAGCGCCAGGCCACGCTCAATGGTAGCCCGCAGCATTACCCAGATCACCACCAGCGCCAGGCTCATCAGCAACCGTTCGCTCATCTGCAAAACGGTGTAGTAGTAACCGGCAGCCAGCGCTCCGACCAGCACCAGTGGCGCAGCTCCCAGCAGCAATGCCAGCACCTTGCCCAGCAGTGGCATGCTGCGCGCACCGTATTGCTGCAGTGCCGCACTGATCAGCAGCCCGCCCAACAAGCCTAACCCCAGCGCCAGCACCACCACACCGAGGACATCATCGCTCAGCGCCGACAGGTTGGCCTGCGCCAGCGGCACCACCAGCGCCAGCAGCCAGACAACCAGTGCCACCCAGGCCAGACGCTTGCGCAAAAACTCGACCTGTGCCGCCGGCCAGCCAAAGTGGAACCTGGCCACGCCATGCCGGCCCAGCAAGCGATAGGCTACAGAAAACACCAGCCCCAGCTTGGCCGTGTGCAGCAAGGCCGTCCCGAACTCGTAAGGCACGCCAGTGGTGTGCAGCTGGGCCAGCCAGCCGGCAGTGCTGAACCAGAAAAAAGCCGGTAGCGACAACAGCAACACAGCCCCGATGGCCAGCGGGGTAAAACGCTGCCGGTCATTCAGGTAGTGGCCAATGCGCGGCCGGGCATGCTCGATCGACTGGTACAGACTGCGCCTTTTCCACAGAATCGTCAGGCTTAACAGGAATGCAGGTATAAATGCCGGCCAGTAACTGCGCCAGACCGGCCACAGCACACCAAAGGCCGTGCCTCCATCCAGGCTTGTCCATTGTTTTTGCAGGCGCCCGGACAGCTGCCTGAGCCAGTCGCGATCCAGCGGCCGGTTGCTGGGGATCCAGAACATGTGTTCGTCCAGCAGTGTGCGCACCTGCAGGGACAAGGCCTGCAGCTGTTTCTGGTTTAGCTGGACACTGATGGCTTCGCTCAAATATGCATTGATTTCATGGTTGAGGCGCTCTATCAGGCCATTGCGTACACGCAGCACCTCTTGCAAGGCTTCACGCAGCTGGCCATCGGTATCTTCCTGGTCCTGTAATAGCCGGTCAATATAGCCGTCAGGGCGCTCCAGCATGTCCCGGTACTGACGGAGCTGAAACTGGTACAGCCTGGTATCTGCAATCTGGTCGGCCAAGGTACTGTCAAAACTGGGCTGAGGTAACAACTGCTTCTGCTGGTAAAGTATTTTCGCCAGCAGCACGCTGCCTTGCAGCGCCGCTATCTGCTCCTCCATGGCCTGCTCTGCCTGCTGCACGCTATCCAGCTGCTGGCGCACTTCCAGGCTTTTTTGCGCCAGCTGGTTGCGGCGTTCGGTAATGGTGAGCAGATAATCGGAAATTTGCAGGTTGATGCTGCTTTCTTTCAGCAGCAATGTGTCCTCGCCGGCCTTTTCCACTTTTAGCGACTGTTCTTGCACAGCCAGCTCGGATGCCGCCTGGCGTTTTTCGATCAGCAAGCCTTGCAAAGTGGCCAGATAGTCTTCCTGGGCTTGCACCCGGGTGGCCAGCAGCTCACGGGCACTGCTGGCCAGATCCTGCAGCACGCTGTTGCTGGCCAGCTCGGCCTGGCGTAGCCGGTTGCGTGCTTGCAACGCCTCCACCTCGGCACGCAAGGCATCCTGGCGCTCACTGCTAAGCAGCGGCTTGCCGCCTTCTTTGGTCGCTTTCAGCTGGTTGCTGATCTCCTGGATGCGCTTCTGATTGTTGCTGATCTCGCTTTGCGCACGCTCGGGACGGGTTTGCGAACGAATAATTGCGGCACTGGCTTCGTTTAGCTCGTTCTGCCAGCTGGCCAGCTGCCGGCTGTTTTCCGCCACAAGCCGTTCCAGCTCGGGCAGACTGATACTGGCCGGCAGTTGCCGCCGCTCGGCCTGTTGCAGCAGCCGGGCCAGCTCTTGACGGTTTTTGCGGATTTGTTCCGGGGCGCCGGCAACCTGAAGCTCAAGCTGTTCCTGGCTGCTCCGGGCCTGGTCGGCACTTTCCAGCCAGCCCAGCGTCTGCTCCAGAGCCTGCTGCACGGACTGCTGTTCAGCCTCCGGCAGCTTGCGCTCACCCAGCCCGGCCAGGTTGCTTTTTAGCAGTTCTGCCGTTGGCAGGGCAGCTGCCAACGGGCCGGATAACACCAGCAACCAGCACAACAGCCAAAAACGCGATCTATTCATAATGCACCCATGTGCAGACGTATCAGAGCCTGGGCTAAAAGCGCTCCCCCCTGGGCTGTCCGGCAAATCTCAAGCCCACCTTGCTAACCCGGCCACTCTCCATTTCAGCCACCATCCAGGTCAAGCCCTGCCATTCGGTGTAGTCCCCGACCACAGCTTCGCCACCCACAGCCCGGGTGACAAAGTCGGACAGGGTTTCACTGGGCGGATGCTGATCCAGCTGCAACCCGTAAACTGCAGCCACATCACCCAGCCGCGCGGTCCCTTCCAGCACAAAATCACCAAAGAAGCGCTGATCCATGCCGCGCTCCGGCTCTTCGCTGAAGAGGCGGCCCAATGCCGGAAGGTCTTCCTCATGGCCAATCACGCACAGGATGTCGTCAATTTCCAGCCGGGTGCTTCCGGTTGGATGCAACAGGTGGTTGTTGCGGAACAATGCGGCAATCCGCGTACCGGCAGGCATTTTCAGTTCACGCAGCTGCGCCCCGATGCACCATTTGTCCTTGCGCAAGCGATAGACAAACAGCTCCCACTGGCTGGTCGGGTAGATTTCCAGCCCGGCCCGTGAAATCGGCTCCGGCGCCGGCGGCACCTCGACACGCGCTTTGCGTGCAGCCAGCGGCAATGTGGACCCCTGCACAATCAGCGAAACCAGCACAATAAAAAACGCCACGTTGAAAAACAGCTGTGCATTGGGCAGGCCATATACCAGCGGAAATACCGCCAGTATCACCGGCACCGCACCACGCAGGCCAATCCAGGAGATGAACAGCCGCTCACGCAGGTTGAAGCCGCGAAACGGCAGCAAACCTGCAAACACCGCTACCGGGCGCGCCACCAGGATCATCCACAGCGACAGCAGCAACGCCGGCACGGCAATCGGCAACAGTTCGTGCGGCGTCAGCAGCAGGCCCAGCACCAGGAACATGCCGATCTGGCTCAGCCAGGCCAGACCGTCAAACATGTGCAAGATGCCATGACGGTTGCGGATCGGGCGGTTGCCCAGCACCATGCCAAGTATGTATACGGAAAGAATGCCGCTGCCGCCAATCTGGCCGGCAATGGCATAAATCATGATGCCGCCACTGACTGCCAGCAATGGATACAGGCCGTCGGCGACGGTCAGGCGGTTGATCATCTGCAACAGCAGCCAGCCACCGCTGACACCAAGAATCGCTCCCAGACCAAACTGCTGGACCAGGCTGGTGACGAAGCTCAGGCCAAAGCTGCTCTGACCGTCCAGCAGCATGCCAATCAGGGTTACGGTGAGGAACATCGCCATCGGGTCGTTACTGCCCGATTCGATCTCTAGCGTGGCACCCACCCGGTCATTGAGGCCCTTGCCATTCAGCAGGTTAAACACCACTGCCGCATCTGTGGAGCCAACAATGGAGCCGATCAGCATGCCTTCGAGCAAGGTCAGGTCAAACAGCCAGGCGGCGGCCAGCCCGGTCATGGCTGCTGTGGCAATGACCCCGAACGTTGCCAGTGACAATGCTGGCCACAAGGCCACACGGAAAGTAGCAACCCGGGTACGCATGCCGCCATCCAGCAAGATAACGGCCAACGCCAGGTTACTGATAACATAGGTCAGCGAGTAATCGTCAAAGACTATTCCGCCAATCCCGTCGGTACCGGCCATCATGCCGACACCCATAAAAATCACCAGAATGGGAATCCCGATGCGCGACGACACTGTACTGACCAGAATACTGACAGCAACCAGCAAACCGCCAACAAAAAACAAACTATTGGTTGCAGAAAGATCCAAAAGCAAAACTCCCTGTTAAAAATAAAACGAATTAGGGATTCTACCTTATGAATCAAGTTTTTTAAGAAAATTAGCCGTCCGGGGATAAATTTTTTCCCCCAAGACTGGCTATACTACGCGCGCCATTGTGCTGCAGAGTCTAATCATGTCCAACGCAACAACACGGTTAGCCGAGGTATTTGCCCGGGATATCCCTTTAAGCCGGGCCATGGGTGTGCAGGTGCTGTCCTGGCAGGAGCAGCAGTTGCGCCTGCAGTTTCCACTGGCGCCCAATATCAACCATCAGGCCAGCATGTTTGGCGGCAGCATGTACTGTGCTGCCGTACTGGCCGGCTGGGGCTGGCTGCATTTGGCGCTGTTGGAAGCAGGCATCGACACCACGCATATCGTGGTGCAGTCGGGGCAGATCAATTACCCGCGCCCCATTGAGCACGAGCATATCATCGCCCTGTGCGGTGCCCCGGAAGCCCGGGCCTGGCAGCGCTTTCTTGCCACCTATCGCAAGCACGGCAAGGCACGCCTGCAACTGGTCAGCCGTGTGCTGACCGCAAGCGGCGAGGATGGTGCGGTATTGACGGGACAGTTTGTATTGCACAGCCAGGAAAACGCTAAAGGATGTGCTGAGTAATTACCTGCATTGCCAGGGTCCGGCCGCCCGGCGGACCCAGCCAGAAATAGAGAGCTGCCCATCATGCAAAACCCCGACGTAATCATCATTGGCGCTGGTGCTGCCGGGCTGTTTTGCGCCCAGGCAGCCGGCCATCGCGGACAGCATGTGCTGGTGCTGGACCATGCCAACAAGGCCGGCAAGAAAATCCTGATGTCGGGCGGCGGACGCTGCAATTTCACCAACCTGTATGCCACACCGGCCGATTACCTGTGCGCTAACCCGCACTTTGTCAAATCGGCGCTGGCACGCTACACGCCATGGGATTTTCTGGCCCTGGCCGAGCGCCACGGCGTCCCTTATGTGGAAAAAAAGCCCGGCCAGCTTTTCTGCCGCGACAGCGCCAAAGACATTCTCGACATGCTGCTGGCAGAATGCACCAGTGCCGGTGTCGATATCCGCTTGCAGGCCTCCATCAACAACATTGGCGCGCTGGATAATGGCGGTTTCCGGGTCGACACCAGCCAGGGCAGCTGGCAATGCCGTTCACTGGTGGCAGCAACCGGCGGCCTGTCGATTCCAACCCTGGGCGCAACCGGTTTTGGCTATCAGATCGCCCGGCAGTTTGGTCACAGCCTGCTGCCGACACGCGCAGGTCTGGTACCCTTTGTCATTACCGAGCCGAAGCTGTCAGCACTGTGCCATAGTTTGTCCGGCACAGCGCTCAGCGGGGTTACAGTGAGCTGTGGCAGCACCCGCTTTACTGATGACCTGCTATTTACCCATCGCGGCTTGAGCGGCCCGGCGATGCTGCAAATTTCATCGTTCTGGCAGGCCGGCAGCAGCCTGCAGCTTAACCTGTTTGGCAATGCTGACGGGCTAAGCTGGCTGCAGGAGCAGCAGGTCCAGCGTAGCGACAGCGAACTGAAAACCCTGCTGAGCGAACGCTTTACCCGCAAACTTGCCAGCGCCTTGCTGGACTATTTCAATATCGAAAACCGCCCTGTACGCCAATACAGCCCCAATCAGCTTGAGGCTCTTGCCGAACGCCTTGGCAACTGGCAAATCATACCTGCCGGCACCGAGGGTTACCGCACCGCCGAAGTGACTCTGGGCGGCATAGATACCGATGACATTTCTTCAAAAACCATGGAGTCACGCAAGCAGCCGGGCCTGTATTTTATTGGCGAGGTGCTGGATGTTGCAGGCCATCTGGGCGGGTTCAACTTTCAGTGGGCCTGGGCCAGTGCCCACGCAGCGGCCCAGGCGCTGCGATAACGCCCGCGCAAAACAGTCGTAGCCGGCTGGCGGCTTCTATCTCCATAACAGCATGCAACCCATGGCCGCTGCCGCTGCCTTTTCTTGCCTCACATTGCCTAGTGTCCAGCTGGCGCCATCAAGGGATACAAAGGAGCGCCTCAATACACGCCAGCCATGCCTAAAAGTTATTCACCCATGCCGGATACGGCAGCTGAAACACCAGCCTGATGCCCAGCCATGCCGCCTGCAGACAGACCATCAGAAAACCGCTAAAATGTCCGACCTTTGCACTACAGCATTTATGAGTTTCAACATGCCCAGCACCCTCAAGTCCGAACTGCTTTGCCCCGCCGGCACCCTGAAAAATATGCGCTATGCCTTTGCCTATGGCGCTGACGCCGTGTATGCCGGCCAGCCGCGCTATAGCCTGCGCGTGCGCAACAACGACTTCACCCATGCCAACCTGGCACTGGGTATCAAGGAAGCCCATGCACTGGGCAAGAAGTTCTACGTGGTGGTCAACATTGCGCCGCATAACGCCAAGCTAAAAACCTTTATCAAGGACTTGCAACCTATTGTCGAGATGCAGCCCGATGCGCTCATCATGTCCGACCCGGGCCTGATCATGCTGGTGCGCGAGCACTTCCCGCAGCAGGAAATCCACCTGTCGGTGCAGGCCAACGCGGTCAACTGGGCCAGCGTCGAGTTCTGGCGCAGGCAGGGACTGAGCCGGGTGATTCTTTCGCGCGAGCTGTCGCTGGAAGAAATCGGGGAAATCCGTGAAAAAGTGCCGGACATGGAACTGGAAGTCTTTGTTCACGGTGCACTGTGCATGGCCTACTCCGGCCGCTGCCTGCTCTCCGGTTATATCAACAAGCGTGACCCCAACCAGGGTACCTGTACCAATTCCTGCCGCTGGGAATACAAAACCCACGAGGCCAAAGAAAACGAGCTGGGCGAGATCGTGCACAAGTACGAGCCGATTGCCGCCGTACAACAGGTCGAGCCGGTTGAGCCGGTGCTGGGGGTTGGCGCTCCTACCAAAGAGGTGTTTCTGCTGGAAGACTCCAGCCGTCCGGGCGAGTACATGTCCGCCTACGAAGACGAACACGGCACCTACATCATGAACTCGAAAGATTTGCGCGCCGTACAGCACGTCGAACGTCTGGTGCAGATGGGCGTGCACTCGCTGAAAATCGAGGGCCGCACCAAGTCCCACTACTATGTGGCGCGCACCGCACAGGTATATCGCAAGGCGATGGATGACGCCCTGGCCGGAAGACCATTCGACAAGTCGCTGATGGATACCCTGGAGTCACTGGCCCACCGCGGCTATACCGAAGGTTTCCTCCGCCGCCATGTGCACGACGAATACCAGAACTACGAATACGGCCACTCCATTTCCGACAAGCAGCAGTTTGTCGGCGAGCTGAGCGGCGAACGCATCAACGGCCTGGCCGAGGTGATCGTGAAAAACCGCTTTGCCGTGGGTGACAGCCTGGAGCTGATGACCCCCCAGGGCAACCTGACCTTCACCCTGCAACAGTTAACCGACAAGAAAGGCGAGCCCCGCGAAGTGGCTCCGGGCGATGGCCATGTGCTGTACATTCCGCTGCCGGAAGACGTGCAGCTGGACTATGCGTTGCTGATGCGCAACCTTTAGCCAGCCAGCGCCCGGCCGGCGGCAGCTTCTGTCAGATTAGCTCACAGCGGTCACTTTCGGTCTGGGCCAACGCCCAGGCTAACGGGTCCTGTGCTTGCAATAGCGGCTCAAGCGCTGCTGCAGGCAGCGGTCGCGCAATCAGGTAGCCCTGTACGCTGTCGCAGTTCATGGCGCGCAACAGCTCCAGCTGCTGCACTGTCTCCACACCCTCGGCCACGACCTGCAGCGACAGCCCGTGCGCCATGGCAATGATGGCCCGGGTAATGGCCGCATCCTTGGTGCCACTGGCCAGGTCACGCACAAAGCTGCGATCGATTTTCAAGCTGCTGGCTGGCAGCTGCTTGAGATAACCCAGTGATGAATAGCCGGTACCGAAGTCATCAACCGCAATTTCCACTCCCAGCGCCCGCAGCTTGATAATGGTGTCCAGCAGGCCGCCCGAGCCGTCCAGCAGCTGGCTTTCGGTCAGCTCCAGCTCAAGCAGGTGTGCCGGCAGACCCGTCTCTGACAACACCCGGGCAACCAGTTCCAGTACATTGCCCTGACGCAAGTGCAGCACCGACAGGTTGACCGAGACCTGCAGCGGCGTACCTGCATCCAGCCAGTCTTTGGCTTGCCTGCAGGCTTGCTGCAGGATGCTTTCGCTCAGCTTGCCGATCAGGCCGGTTTCCTCGGCCAGCGGAATGAACCGGGCCGGAGAAACAGCACCACGTTCCGGATCATTCCAGCGGGCCAGTGCTTCCACGGCGTAAATCCGGTTTTCTTTCAAGCAAAGCTTGGGCTGGTAGTGGGCATGCACGTGGCCCTCCTGCAGCCCGCGGCGCAGCTGTTGCTCAAGCTGCAAGCGCTCACCGCCATCCGCGCTCATCTCATCCCGATACAGCTGCCAGGTATTGCCGCCCAGGTACTTGGCATGCGCCAGCGCCAGTGCCGCACGATTAAGCAGGCCATGGGTGTCCAGGCTGTCACCCCTGGCCTGACTGATGCCGATGGACGCACTCAGCAGCAGTTCCTGGCCAGCCGTGGCAAATGGAGCACTGAGCACTGCCAGCACCTCTTCTGCCAGCCGCCCCAGTGCTTCGGCACTGCCACCCTCATACACAATCATGACAAACTCGTCACCGCCGAGCCGGGCCAGGCTGCGCTGCGGAGAGGAAAATCGTTTCAGGCGGCGCCCAACAATGCGCAGCACTTCGTCGCCGGTAGCCATGCCGAAGCATTCGTTGAGCAGCTTGAAGCGATCCAGGTCGATATGCAGTAATGCCAGTCCGGCTGTTGGCGGCGTGCCTAGCCGACGCGAAGCATCCTGCAACTGCTGATGAAAGCGGTTACGGTTGGTCAGCCCGGTTAATTCATCGTGCCGTGCCAGATAGTCCAGCCGCTGCTGGGTTTCGCGGAACTGTGTCAAGTCAGAGAAAAATGCCACCACATGACTCAAGCCGTCTCCGTGCCGGCACTGTACTCCACGCAGGTGCAAGCGCACGGGAAAACTGCTGCCATCTGCACGAATGCCGCTTATTTCGCCATGCCAGTCACCCTTCTCGTACAGGCAGGCCATGATTTCATCCTGGGCAGATGCCAGCAACACATGGTGCAGATGATCCCGGAAAGGCTGCCCTTCATCACGGGCAAAGCCGGTAATCCGGGTAAACGCCCGGTTGACCGTCAGCAGCTGGAGCTGTGCATCCAGCACCATGATGGCCTCGCTGCCAGTATCAAACACAATAGACGCCAGTTGCAGTTCTTCCTGGTGCTGGCGCCGCTCAGTGATATCACGCCTTGTACCCAGCATGCGCAACGCCCGGCCTTGCGCATTCCGGAGAATGACGCGCCCGCTGTCCTCAACCCAGACCCAGTGTCCTTCCGCATGACGGATACGGTACTCAACCCGGTAGTTTTCGGTTTCCTGGCGCAGGTGAGCAGTCATGGCCGCATGCAAAGCGGGACGATCATCCGGGTGCATCAGGGGCCGCAAGTCAGCCAGCAGCTGGCCGGCTTGCTCTGCGCTGACACCCAGCAGCTTTTCCGAAGCAGTATGATGTACACGCCCTGTTACCAGGTCCCAGTCCCAAAGCGCCAGGCCGCTGGCCTCCAGTGCTGTCTGCAAACGCTCCTCGCTGGTGCGCAGCCGGTCCAGCGTTTGGCGCAGCGCCCGGGTTTGCTCGCCCGAGCGATGCTCCAGATGGGCGTTGCTGCTGTCCAGCTGCAACTGCAAAGCCTGCTCACGGGTGCGCGCGCGGGCCAATTGCTGCTGCAGCTCCTGCACTTCCTGGCTCTTTTGTTCACGGGCCTGTAACAGCAGGCGTTTCAGCATCAGCTTGCTTGCATGCAGTGCCGAGATGCGCATGGCTGCCAGCAACTCAAGAACCAGCAAGGCTGCAAGAAAAGCTGCAAAGTATTTTGGCCCGGTATTGTCCGTATAAAAAAACACCAGTCCAGAAGCCAGCACAACCGGTGTTACATAACACAGAAAAGTCAGCATGCAGCCGGTACTGGCCAGCCAGAACGACACCAGCAAAGAGGCCAGCATTGCCAGCAGTACCATCTGTTGCCAGCCCCCCACTTGCAGCAGCAACAGGGAGATCAGTGTAGCTGCAAGCCCGCCCGTAAGCAGGGCAGATATCAGCTGCAGCGCACGCCAGCCGGCATAGCCCTCCGGCGCAGCAACCTGGAATATCCCGGCAGTGAGCCAGCGCAGCGCAGCCATAACCACCAGCCCGCCACCCACAGCCAACACCCCGCCATGCCGCAGCGTGTCACCAAAAGCCAGCATGCCCAGCAGGCAGCACAATGCCAGAACCAGGTGGGGCAGCCAAGCCTTGCGCACAAGCAGCTGTAGCTGTTCCTGCAACAACTGCATCCGGTCTTCAACCAGCTGGGGTTCGTTTTTGATGCTCATTTGTGTATTGGCCCGTAGCCTTTTATAGTGTTTTGTCTGTTGTTGGGCCCACACACGCCAACCAGCCTGCGAATGTTCTTCAGTCCACGCCGGGGCCTGCTTTTGCGACTGCAGACTATAAAGCAAATTACCACACCGGGTATCGCTCCGTTAGTCTGGCTGGCAGAAACCGCATTGTCTCTCTTTTCGTACCTTCTTTGTCTTGACCATCGGCAACTAATTTTAATGAACGACGACATTTCTTACCTGCTCAATGACCTGAACGACGCCCAGCGTGAAGCGGTTGCCGCCCCGCTGGGCCAGCAGCGGGTGCTGGCCGGTGCCGGCTCCGGCAAGACCCGGGTGCTGGTGCACCGCATTGCCTGGCTGTGTCAGGTGGAAAATGCCGGTGCCCATAACATTCTGGCGGTCACCTTTACCAACAAGGCAGCGGCCGAGATGCGCGAGCGCATCAGCCAGCTGCTGGGCCGCAGCCCGCAGGGCATGTGGGTGGGGACCTTTCACGGGCTGGCCCACCGGCTATTGCGCGCCCACTGGCAGGAAGCCGGGCTGCAGGATGGTTTTGCCATTCTCGACAGTGACGACCAGTTGCGCATCGTCAAGCGGGTGATGGCTGACCTCGGGCTGGACGACAAGCGCTGGCCGCCGCGCCAGGCCCAGTGGTTCATCAACGGCCAAAAAGACGAGGGACTGCGCCCGCGCCACATTCAGCCGGCCGGCGACCTGTTCCTGACCACCATGGTGCAGGTGTATGCCGCCTACGAGGACGCCTGCACACGGCAAAACGCCGTCGACTTTGGCGAGCTGCTGCTGCGCACACTGGAGCTGCTGCGCGACAACGCCAGCCTGCTGGAACACTACCAGCGCCGCTTCCGCCACATTCTGGTCGATGAATTCCAGGATACCAACGCCGTACAATATGCCTGGTTGCGCCTGCTCGCAGCCAATGCCAGCAGCCTGATGATTGTCGGTGACGACGACCAGTCGATTTATGGCTGGCGTGGTGCCCGCATCGAAAACATCCAGCAGTTCAACCAGGACTTTCCACAAACCCAGACCATCCGCCTGGAGCAAAACTACCGCTCCAGCGCCACCATTCTCAAGGCCGCCAACGCCCTGATCGGTCACAACAGCGAGCGGCTGGGCAAGAACCTGTGGACCAGTGACCCCGATGGTGAACCCATACGTTTTTATCAGGCCTTCAACGAGCAGGACGAGGCCCGCTATATTGTCGAGGTGATCGAACAGGCACTGCGTCAGGACGGTTATCGCCGGCAGGACATTGCCATCCTCTACCGCTCCAACGCCCAGTCGCGGGCGCTTGAGGAAGCCCTGCTGCGGGCCAATGTGCCCTACCGCATTCATGGCGGCCAGCGCTTTTTCGAGCGGCTGGAAATCAAGAATGCGCTGGGCTATCTGCGTCTGCTGCGCAGCCGTCACGATGACGGCGCCATTGAGCGGATCATCAATGTGCCGCCGCGCGGCATTGGTGAAAAAACCGTCGAACAACTGCGCGAATACGCCCGCGAGCACCAGTGCTCGCTCTGGCAGGCCATACAGCAACTGGTGGAGCACCGGCTGCTTAACGGCCGCGCCTGTAACGCGCTCAACGCCTTCATGCTGCTGGTAGAGCAACTGGAAATCGCGACCGCCGATCTGCCGTTGCACCAGTGCACCCGCCATGTCATCGAGCACAGCGGCCTGCTGACCTATCACAAGGAAGAAAAGGGCGAAAAGGGCCAGTCACGGGTGGAAAACCTTGAAGAGCTGATCACCGCAGCCCAGGCATTCAACTTCGAGCAGGATGACAACGGAGACGATCTGCCGCCGCTGGTGGCTTTCCTCGACCATGCGGTGCTGGAAGCCGGTGAAGCCCAGGCCGATCCGCACGAAGACAGCGTACAGCTGATGACCCTGCACAGCGCCAAGGGACTGGAGTTTCCACTGGTATTCATGGCCGGCATGGAAGAAGGGCTGTTTCCGCACAAGATGAGCATGGACGGCGCTGGCGGCCTCGAAGAAGAGCGCCGCCTCGCTTATGTCGGCATCACCCGGGCGATGCAGCAGCTGTACCTGACTTGCGCCGAAAGCCGCCGCCTGCACGGTCAGGAAAACTACAACCCGCAATCGCGTTTTATTGCCGAGATTCCCGCCGAGCTGGTGCAGTCTGTGCGCATGCAGCAGGGCAGTGCCAGTAGCCATGGTTCCGGCGGCAGCCTGTTCCATGGCAGCAGCGTGCCCGATACGCCTTTCACGCTGGGCCAGGCGGTACGCCACCCGGTATTTGGCGAGGGTATAGTGCTGAATTTTGAAGGGGCCGGCGCACAGGCCCGGGTTCAGGTGCACTTTGCCAGCCAGGGCAGCAAATGGCTGATGCTCGGCTTTGCCAAGCTGGAGGTGCTATAAGCTACTGCCATGATCTTGCGGAGCTTAGCAGCGCCTGACCCCACCCTTCTCCACGCGGCAAGGCACAATCACAGAATTCATGACTGCAACCTGTTCTATCCGGTAGACAACAGTGGCCGCAGCAGCGATAGATGGATGCTTACCTGCAGCCCGCCATATTATTCACCCGCCATCCGCACTCAATTCAGCTCACGGCCGGAGCTGCTGCTTCCCACCCTTCCGGGCACGACAGCAGCACATGCTCCGGCAGCGTCTCTGTCGCCGCCTTCCACACCCGTTTCAAAAGCCGCCCGGCAGCCGTGCCGGCTGCGGTTTTTTGTTTCAAATCGTATTTTTTCCTTGCCAACATGGGGTATTAACCTTTAAAAAGACCAGCTAATTATTTTCTGTCGGAGCCTTTCGCGCCGGTCCAGGGCCAATTCATCCTTCTGCACATCTGCACCAGGAGCCCATGCTGTTACTTGTCCTTATTCTTGCCCCCTTCATCGGCTGCATCCGGGTCGCCCTGCAGCCTTCCAACGAACGCAACCGTGAAGCCTGGCTGGCTGCCGCAGTCGGCCTGATTGGCCTGGCGATTCTTGCCTTCCAGTTTCCACAGGTCAGTCAGGGTGAGGTGCTGCGCTATCAGATTGACTGGATGCCGGCCTACGGGCTGAATCTGGTATTGCGCATGGACGGCCTGGCCTGGCTGTTCAGCCTGCTGATTGTCGGTATCTTTTTGCTGGTGGTGCTATACGCCCGCTATTACATGTCGCCGCAGGACCCGGTGCCACGCTTTTATGCCTTTCTTCTGGCCTTCATGGGCGCGATGCTGGGCGTGGTGCTGTCGGGCAATCTGGTGCAACTGGTGCTGTTCTGGGAGCTGACCAGCCTGAGTTCGTTTTTGCTGATCGGCTACTGGCACCACCGCAGCGATGCCCGTCGCGGCGCACGGATGGCGTTTACCGTGACCGCCAGCGGCGGCCTGTGTCTGCTGGCCGGCGTGTTGATGCTGGGACATGTAGCCGGCAGCTACGACCTTGACGCGGTACTGGCCGCCGGCGACACCCTGCGTGCCCATGCCTGGTACCGTCCGGTATTGCTGCTGATTGCACTGGGCGCGCTGACCAAAAGTGCCCAGTTTCCCTTCCATTTCTGGCTGCCACATGCCATGGCAGCACCCACACCTGTGTCGGCCTATTTGCACTCGGCGACCATGGTCAAGGCCGGCATCTTCCTCTTGATGCGGCTGTGGCCGGTGCTGTCTGGCACCCCCGAATGGACCTGGCTGATCGGCGGCGCCGGAGTGGCGACCCTGATAATCGCCTCCTTCATCGCCATTTTCCAGCACGATCTCAAGGGCCTGCTGGCCTACTCCACCATCAGCCATCTGGGCCTGATCACCGCCCTGCTCGGCATGGGTACACCGCTGGCAATGGTGGCGGCGATTTTCCACACACTCAACCATGCCACCTTCAAGGCTTCACTGTTCATGGCCACCGGCATCATCGACCACGAAAGCGGAACCCGTGACATGCGCCAGCTGCGCGGCCTGCGCCATCTGATGCCGCTTACCGCAACGCTGGCGATTGTCGCCTCGGCGGCGATGGCTGGCGTGCCCTTCCTCAACGGCTTTTTGTCGAAGGAAATGTTCTTCGCCGAAACCCTGCTGGTCGGCAGCAGCAGCAACTACTGGATGGCATTTGCCGCTGTGGTGATGGGGATTTTCAGCGTGGCTTATTCGCTGCGCTTCATTTATGTGTTTTTCGGCCGTCCGGCCAGTGACTTGCCACGCACACCACATGAGCCACCACGCTGGATGCGCTTTCCGGTCGAGGTGCTGGTGCTACTCTGTCTGGCGGTGGGCATAATGCCGGCCCTCAGTGTCGGCCCACTGTTGCAGCTGGGCGCACAGGCCGTGTTAAGCGAGCAGTTGCCGCACTACGATCTGGCGGTTTGGCACGGCGTCAACCTGCCGCTAGTGATGAGTTTCATTACCCTGACCGGCGGCATACTGCTGTACAGTATCCTGCGCCGGCGCTTCAATCTGGCACAAAGCAGCCGGCCACCGCTGCTGTACCGTATCAACGGTCAACGGTTGTATGAGTCGACGATGCTGAGACTGCGCAGCGGTGCCTCGCAACTGGAAAAACTGCTCGGCACCCGCCGGCTGCAACCTCAGCTGGTACTACTGGTGTCGACCTGTCTGGCGGCCGGCATGGCGGCCGCGATCAGCATGCCTTCGGTATGGGCAGTTGCGCACAGCACACCACTGGATCTACCCTTTGCCCTGTTGTGGCTGCTGGGTTGTGTGTGTGCCGTGGCAGCAGCCTGGCAGGCCAAATATCACCGCCTGTCGGCGCTGGCACTGGCCGGTGGTTCAGGGCTGATGGTGTGCCTTACCTTTTTGTTGCTGTCCGCTCCCGACCTGGCACTGACCCAGCTGATGGTGGAAACCGTCACCACCGTGCTGATCCTGCTCGGCCTACGCTGGCTACCGCCGCGCCAGCCACAGATGGCCCCCTGCCCGCGTTCGGCGCGTACTGCCCGGTTACGCCGAAGCCGCGACCTGGCACTGGCCCTTCTGTCCGGGCTGGCGATGGCCGCCATCAGCTATCTGGTGCTGATGCTGCCGGCTGCGCCCGGCATCAGCCAGTTCTTCCTGGAACAAGCGGTACCACAGGGAGGCGGTACCAACGTGGTCAACGTGTTGCTGGTGGACTTTCGCGGTTTTGACACCCTCGGCGAAATCAGCGTGCTGGCGATTGTGGCGCTGACCGTCTATGGCCTGCTGCGCCGCTTCCGCCCGGCTTCGGAAAGCATGACGCTGCCGCCGCAGCAAACCAATCCGGCCGATCCGGCTGCCAAGCAGGCTCCCGAAGAGCAGGTCAGCAGCGGCTATCTGTTGGTGCCCGGCGTGTACCTGCGAGTGCTGCTGCCGATGATCATGATCTGCGCGCTGTACTTCTTCATGCGCGGGCACAACCTGCCCGGCGGCGGTTTCGTGGCCGGGCTGCTGTTTTCGGTCGGCATCATCCTGCAATACCTGCTGGCCGGTACCCAGTGGGTAGAGTCGCGCATGCACCTGCATCCGCACCGCTGGCTGGCGCTGGGCCTGCTTGCGGCACTGGCCACCGGTGCCGGCGCAGTGCTCGCCGGCTATCCGTTCCTGACCAGCCACACCGCACACCTAGAGCTGCCGCTGCTCGGCACGCTGCATGTGCCCAGCGCCTTCGTCTTCGATCTTGGCGTGTTCGGCGTGGTGGTCGGTGCCACTCTGTTGATTCTAACCGCACTGGCGCACCAGTCCAGCCGCGCCCACCGCCTGGCCTACGCCAGTGACGATACCCCGAACCAAGAGGAGCCCTGATATGGAAGCTGTCATTGCCCTGTCCATTGGCGTGCTGTTTGCGTCCGGCGTCTGGCTGATCCTGCGGCCGCGTACTTTCCAGGTGATCATCGGCCTGTTGCTGATCTCCTATGCTGTCAACCTGTTCATATTCATCATGGGCCGGCTGTCCGTTAATCAGCCACCGCTAGCACTGCTAGCCGGAACCGACACCAACCTGTTTGCCGATCCGGTCACCCAAGCGCTGGTGCTGACGGCAATTGTCATCGGTTTTGCCACCACCGCGCTCTATCTGGTGCTGCTGCTGACCTCGCGCGGGCTAAGCGGTACCGACCATGTGGATGGAAAGGAGCCCGGCACATGAGCAACACCCTTGACCTGTTAATCATGCTACCAGTACTGCTGCCGCTATTGCTCGGCGCGGTACTGGTGTTGCTTGGTGGCCGCCCGGCGCTGAAGTTCGCCCTCAATCTGGGCGGTACACTCGCGTTGCTGGTACTGGCACTGACGCTCTACTGGCTGACCGATCATGAAATCTGGCCCGGCGGGGTAGGCGTATATCTGGCCGGCAACTGGGTGGCACCATTCGGCATCACGATGGTGGTAGACCGGCTGACCGCGCTGATGCTACTGCTGGCCGCACTGATCGCCACGGCGGCACTGCTGTATTCGCTGCGCCGCTGGAGCCGTGCCGGTGTGCACTTTCATTCGCTGTTCCAGTTTTTGCTGGCCGGTATCAACGGCTCGTTCCTGACTGGTGACCTGTTCAACCTGTTTGTGTTCTTCGAGATCATGCTGGCCGCGTCTTACGGCCTGTTGCTGCTCGGCCTGCAACCAGGCCGGGTGCGCGCCAGCATGCAATATGTGGTCATCAACCTGGTCGCTTCGTCGTTCTTCCTGATTGGCGTGGCGCTGATCTACGCCGCCTGCGGCACGCTGAATATGGCCGATCTGGCGGTGCGCGCCGCAGCGCTGGATGACAGCCAGCGTCTGTTGCTGGAAACCGGCACAGCAGTGCTGGCGATTGCCTTTTTGACCAAAAGCGCCATGTGGCCACTGGGCTTCTGGCTACCGACCACCTATGCCGCTGCGGCGCCGCCGGTGGCTGCGATGCTGGTATTGATGACCAAGGTCGGCATCTATGTAATCGTGCGCCTGTGGCTGCTGGTGTTTGCCGAACAACAGGACAGCTGGCTGGCGTTGTCAGGCAACTCACTGATGATTGGCGGCCTGCTGACACTGGCCTTTGGCACCTTCGGCCTGCTGGGTAGCCAGGAGCCGGGGCGCATGGCCGGCTTCTGTGCGATCATTTCCTCCGGCACATTACTGGCGGTGATCGGCTATGGCGGCACTGCGGTGGTCGGTGCAGCGTTGTTTTATCTGCTCAGCTCGACGCTGGCGGTGGCAGCCTTCATGCTGCTGCTCGACCTGATCGGGCGGGTACGCAACCCCAGCGTGGAAATGCTCGCCATCACCATGGAGGCTTTCGACATCGACGATGCCCCGGACGACTCCGCCGGCGTGGCGATTCCGGCGGCCACCGCTTTTCTGGGGCTATCCTTCATGGCCTGCGTGCTGATCATCACCGGCCTGCCGCCACTGTCGGGTTTTGTCGCCAAGTTCGGCCTGTTTCACGCTCTGCTCAATACCGATACGGTCAGCGCTCTGACGCTGGGCCTAATCGCGCTGGTGGTGGTTTCCGGGCTGGCGGCCATCATCTCGCTGATGCGTTTTGGCGTACGGGTATTCTGGTCCAACCCGGACATGCAGCCGCCGCGCCTGCATCCGTCCGAGGCACTGCCTGCCTCCGGCCTGCTACTGGCTTGTATCGCACTGAGCATTGCTGCCGGTCCGGTCAGTAACTATATGGGCCGCACCGCCACGGCCCTGCATGAGCCGCAGCTATATATCGAACGGGTGTTGTCGACTCAACCAGTCACCGAGGAGAATGCGCCATGAAACGCTGGTTACCCACCCCGCTGATGTCGCTGGCGCTGTGGCTGCTGTGGCTGATGCTGAACCAGAGCCTGGCGCTAGTGCATGTCATGTTTGGCGGCTTGCTGGCGGTAGCAGTGCCGCTGCTGGTAGCGCCATTGCGTCCGACACCGGTGCGGGTATCACGGCCGCTGGTGGCGATTCGCCTGCTGTTTTATTCGCTGGTGGAAATCCTGCGTTCCAGCTTCAACGTGTGCATGCTGATCCTGTTCAGCAAAAAGGGCCTCAACTCAAAGTTCATCCGCATTCCGCTGGATTTGCGTGACCCGCACGGGCTGGCGATTCTGGCCTGCATCATCAACTCCACACCGGGCACGGTCTGGGTGGAAATCATTCCCGACAGTCATGATCTGGCACTGCATGTGTTTGACTTGCACGACACTCAGTGGTGGATCGACATGATCAAAGGCAAGCTGGAACAGCCACTGATCAAAATTTTTGAACAGGAGGCACCATGAGCATACAGCTGTTGACACTGGCGCTGGGCTTTGCCCAGCTGTGTGTGCTGCTGGCGATGGTGTTTTGCGTCATCCGCCTGCTGCGCGGCCCCACCGCCCAAGACCGGATTCTGGCGCTGGACTCCTTGTGGATGGCGGCGATGCTGTTCATTTTACTGCTGGGCATCGGCTTTGCCAGCACCGTCTATTTCGAGGCGGCACTGCTAATTGCCCTGATCGGCTTTGTGTCGTCCATTGCACTGGCCAAATTCTTGATGCGTGGCGAGGTAATTGAATGAGCAATTCGATGATGACGGGCATGCACGACCTGTCGCTGTGGCTGGCGGTGCCGGTCAGCCTGCTGCTGGTACTGGGCGGACTAATCACTCTAACCGGCGCGCTGGGCCTGCTGCGACTGCCCAACTTCTATCAGCGCATTCACGGCCCGGCGGTGTACATCACCGTTGGCACCGGCTGTTTCCTGGTCGCCTCGATGTTGTATAGCAGCGCGGCACTGCAACGGCCGGTCGTGCACGAGCTGCTGATAACCGGCTTTGTCATCCTTACGGCTCCTGTGGTGTCAATGATGCTGATGCGGGCTGCCGTCTATCGTGACCTGCGCAAGGGCAACACCGACAATACACCGGGTAATGCCTATAAATTCCCGAGGGAGCACTGACCACCCGGTTATCGAACATCATCCACCCTGAACATGGCGCTGAACTATTACCCTGGTTCTACTGGTCACCTCTACCCGTTAGTAGCAGTAGTCGAAAAAAACATATCAATGCTGGCGCCAGACCCATTTTTTAGGCAACATGACCGGCCATTTTTCAATTGCAATCAAGAGGCGATGCCACGCAACGTTTTCTCAGCATAACCCTGGCCCTGTTTATCGGCCTGTCTTTCAGCTTTGATGCCGAAGCCCGCCGCTTCGGCGGTGGCAAGTCGTTTGGTGCGGCGCCCAAACACCAGCAAGCCAAGCCCCAGCAGCGCCAGCAGCAACCCGCAGCCCAACAGGGCCAGAATGCCGGCAAACCGGCGGCAGCCTGTTCCATGGCAGCAGCGTGCCCGATACGCCTTTCACGCTGGGCCAGGCGGTACGCCACCCGGTATTTGGCGAGGGTATAGTGCTGAATTTTGAAGGGGCCGGCGCACAGGCCCGGGTTCAGGTGCACTTTGCCAGCCAGGGCAGCAAATGGCTGATGCTGTCGTTTGCCAAACTGGAAGCCCTGTAGCAGCCCTTCCGGAGAACCTGTAGCCGCAGCCGGCCGGGTGCAGGCTATACAGCGGAGTTGCCAGCGCGTATCATACGCACACATTAACTATCTTTTTATATTCTATATAAAGGAGGCTTTATGCTGCGCTTTGATGTTCCGCCTGTCTGGTCCAATGTTACCCGTCTGGAAGCCTTTATAAGCTTTCTGGTCAGTGTGGCTGCCCTGCTGTTTACACCCTGGCTGATGCTGATCCCTGCAATCCAGGGCTTTGTCCGCGGCTTTTTTGGCCATCACAAGTGCCCGATGCACCATGCCGGCATCAAATTGCTGACATCCTGCAACCGGGCCGGCAAACAGGAAAACGCTGGAGCCAAAATGTTTGCCAATAAGATTCTGTTTATTGCCTCGACAGTGGCCGTAGTGGCTTACGCACTGGGTAGCAACATCTGGATGATACCGGTCAGTGCACTGATTGTTTTCACCACGCTGGAGTGGGCTTTCTCTTTTTGCGCTGCCTGCTGGGCCTATGTACTCTGGTACAGCAAGTTTCCGCCCCAAATGGACTGACCCGCACTGGCACTGACTTTTGACTGACTGGCGTGCATTCCGTTTTTACGGCAAGATAGCCAGTCATTTTCAACATGCGACCAGCAAAGAGGCTATGCCATGCAACGCTTTCTCAGCATAACCCTGGCCCTGTTTATCGGGCTGTCTTTTAGTTTTGATGCCGAAGCACGCCGCTTCGGTGGCGGCAAATCCTTTGGTGCAGCACCCAAGCACCGCCAGGTGCAGCCACAGCAGCGCCAGCAACAAAAACAGGCACAACCCCAACAAAACAACACTGGCAAGACGGCCGCCACCAGTGGTGCCTCCCGCTGGCTAGGCCCGCTGGCCGGCATTGCTGCCGGCGGCCTGCTCGCCTCCATGCTGTTTGGCGACGCCTTTGAAGGGCTGCAAATCATGGACATGCTGTTGATGGCCGGCCTGGCTTTTCTGGTCTTTCGCCTGCTGGCAGCGCGCCGTCGTCCGCCCATGCAACCCGCCGGCATGGGAACCGGCGCCCCCATGCAGCGCGAAATGCCTGCCGGCAACAACCTGTTCGGCGGTTTCGGCAGCAGCACGGCCAGCGCAGATGCAGCACCTGTCATGCAGGCACCTGCCTGGTTCAATGCCGACAGCTTTCTGAGTGCCGCCCGCGAGCACTTCAACCAGCTGCAACAACACTGGGATGCCAACGAGCTGGACAAGATTGCCGAATATGTCACACCGGAAATGCTGACGTTTCTGCAACGTGAACGCGCCGACCTGGGCGATGGTTACCAATCCACCTATATCGACAACCTGGACGTGCAACTGGATGGCGTGGAAGAACTGGACAGTTACACGGTGGCCACGCTGAGTTTTTCCGGTATCAGCAAAACATCACGCTTCGACCAGGGCGAAGCCTTCAATGAAAGCTGGCGCATGGAGCGGCAGCATGGCGACAACCAGCCCTGGCTGATTGCCGGCATTCGCCAGAACGCCTGACCATTTCCGCCCGACAAACACCACCGGAAACGCTGAATAACTACCTGCGTTATTCAGCACATCCCGCCAACACCGGTGGTGTTTTCTTTTCCGGAGCCTGCCATGGAAGATGTCGTCGAACTGCTGCGTGAACACAACCAGCCGGTACCAACACCCCTGGAGCTGCCCACCGATGATGACCTGCTGGATGTACAGGAGCAGATACTGATTCACCTGCCGCACGGGTTGCGCGAGTTTCTGCTGGAGGTCAGTGATGTGGTATACGGCCACCTGGAGCCGGTTACCGCCAGCGACCCGCAGAGTCATACCTATTTGCCGGAAGTCGCCGCCACGGCCTGGGACCTTGGCTTGCCACGCCATCTGGTGCCGCTCTGCCAGGAAGGCGAATGCTACTTCGCCGTAGAGCCCGAAGGCGAAGTGGTGCTCTGGTCGCTAGCCGAAGACGGCTATCTGGATGACAGCTGGGAGTCGGTCTGGCACTGGGCGCGGGATTACTGGCTGGGGCAGCCCTGAAGGACCAGCCTGTTGCAACGGCCGGTTTGTCCGGAACAAAAGCCGCTTTGCACAGAGGGAATTTATTCACGCCTGCAAGAGCTGAACCGCGCAACATGCCCGGCCAAATCCATTAGCCCGCTTGCAGACCTTCTACGACCAAGGTATAAATGACGCTCCTTTCTCCACCAAAAACAAAGACAAGAGAGCGAAATCCGATGGAACTCGATTCGGCAAAACTTTCCATGACGGTGCTGATGACACCGGACCAGGCCAACTTTTCCGGCAATGTACACGGCGGCACCATCCTCAAATACCTCGACCAGGTGGCCTATGCCTGTGCCAGCCGCTATGCCGGCAGCTATGTGGTAACCCTGTCGGTTGACCAGGTAACTTTTCGTCAACCCGTGCATGTAGGAGAACTGGTGACCTTCCTGGCTTCAGTCAACTACACCGGCCGCACGTCAATGGAAGTTGGCATCAAGGTAATCACAGAAAATATCCGCGAAAAATCAGTGCGTCACACCAACAGCTGTTTTTTCACTATGGTGGCAGTAGACGACGACGGCCGGCCGGTTGAGGTCCCCGCCCTGCAGCCACGCACTGCAGACCAGAAGCGGCGTCATCGCAATGCACAGGAAAGGCGAAAAATCCGCCTGGAGCTGGCCGACCGCTATCAAACCATTCAGCAGCAAAAAAGCCAGCCGGACGCCTGACCCGCCGAGGCTGCTCCCGTATAGTGCGGGAGCAGCCCCGGACACCTTACTCGCCGCCTGTTTCGACCGACTGGATTTTGCCGCCGCGCGCAAGAAATGCCGCCATGGCTTCCGCCAGGGCATCACGCTCCTTGCGCTTGGCTTCTACCGACGGCAGCTCCTCTTCGACGGTTTTGGCCTTGACCTTGCTGCTGCGCACGGGGGCCTCACCCTCGTCCTCAGCAACACCGGACTGATCTACATCCAGCGTGCCATCATCAGGTACCGAGAAGTCGTCATCCACCTCGTCCAGCTCAAGATCATCAGTTTCTTCACTCTCGAGCTCGTCGTCTTCTATATCATCTTCAAACATGGATTCCCCCGCTTGCCGGCAGTTCTCATGTGCCGGCTAAAAAACGCCTGCGATACGCAGTACAGCTGCAGTCCATGCCACAGGCATCCGGCCTGCAGATCGGATTCTGGGCGCGCATTTTAGTGTTCTGCAAAGAAAATGACCATGGCCTGCCTGATGTATTTTTACTATGCCTCCGGCATCTGGCATTAGGCCTTCTCAATGGCTGAAAACAGGAAGTTACTGGCCTGCAACCACAAAAAAGCGCCCGCAAAGCAGGCGCTTACATTTTACATGCCGTTCGCGTGCAGTCAGATGGCGTCACTGCCTGTTTCGCCGGTACGGATACGCACGATTTGCTCCAGCGCGGTGACGAAAATCTTGCCGTCACCAATCTTGCCCGTGTTGGCAGCCTTGCTGATTGACTCAATCACACGGTCAAGCAGGCCATCGGTAATGGCTACCTCAATTTTTACTTTGGGCAAAAAGTCGACCACGTATTCTGCACCGCGGTACAGCTCGGTATGCCCCTTCTGCCGGCCAAAGCCTTTTACCTCGGTCACGGTAATGCCCTGCACGCCAATTTCGGACAAGGCCTCGCGTACGTCGTCCAGCTTGAAGGGTTTGATGATCGCAGTGACAAGTTTCATTCCAGGCTCCCGCAGAGATGAAAGATAAACCAATTATTGAGCGCAAGACGATACTGCCTTGCCCCATGCCGGATCCGGGCTCCGGCGGCCGTACGTGACGCTGCAACTCCAGGCCGGAACAGCAGCGGATAAAACCGCCTTCTATTTAAGCAAAATTTGCCCGCTCATGGATAGTCCTGCTGCGAAATACCCGGGCCCCGCTCTGGCAAACGGCGGACATCGTGCTAAACTCGGTCACATCCTTTGCCGGAGTTGACCATGCTTGCTGCCAAATCCCTGCTTGATTCACTGACCTCCCAGGTCACACGACTGCTCGATAACGACGGCAACCTGCCGCACCATGAGCTGGAACAGCAGTTTAAAAGCCTGCTGCACAATGCACTGGGCAAACTGGATCTGGTCAGTCGTGAAGAATTTGACGGCCAGATGCTGGTATTGCAACGCACCCGCCAGCGGCTGGAAGCACTTGAGCTGCAGGTACAGGAGCTGGAGCAACAGCTGACAGCCAGCCGCACGAAGCCACAAGCGGAGCAGCCATAACAGTCACACCGCTACCGGCGGGCAACTGCATCCGGCGTGCCCCGTCACCGTTTGAACGCTTCAAGGAGGAAGCCATGTCACTTGCCATCATCAACAGCCGTGCCCAGCTGGGTCTTGACGCGCCTCTGGTGCGGGTCGAAGTGCACCTGTCCAGCGGCCTGCCATCACTGAGCCTGGTTGGCCTGCCGGAAACCGCCGTGCGTGAAAGCAAGGACCGGGTTCGCAGCGCAATCATCAACAGCGATCTCAGTTTTCCACAAAAACGCATCACCCTGAGTTTGGCGCCTGCCGACTTGCCCAAAGACGGCAGCCGTTACGACCTGGCCATTGCCACCGCCCTGCTGGCTGCCAGCGGCCAGGTCCTGCCGGAGCAGCTGCCTCAACTGGAGTTGCTGGGCGAGCTTGGGCTGTCCGGCCAGGTGCGGCCAGTCAGGGGAGTACTGCCGGCAGCACTGGCTGCACGCAAGGCGGGACACAGTCTGGTGGTGCCCACAGCCAACGCCGAAGAAGCCGCGCTGGTCTCCGGCCTGACCCTCTACGCCGTCGAACACCTGCAACAGCTGGTCGATCACCTGAATGCGCGCAACCCGTTGCCCCCGTGGCACTCGGGCGGTCTGCCGGAAACCCCGCCTGAGCTGCCTGACCTGAACCAGGTGCAGGGTCAGCTGGCCGCAAAGCGGGCCTTGCTGGTGGCTGCCGCCGGCCAGCACAACCTGCTGCTGTGCGGGCCGCCGGGTACCGGAAAAACCATGCTGGCAAGTCGCTTGCCCGGGCTGCTGCCGCCGCTGAACCATGCCGAAGCACTGGAAGTGGCTGCCGTGCAATCGGTCACCAGCAGCCAGCCCCTTCGACACTGGCCGGCGCGGCCTTTTCGCCAGCCACATCACAGCGCTTCCGGCCCGGCTCTTGTTGGCGGCGGCAGCCGGCCGCAGCCCGGCGAAATCACCCTGGCACACCATGGTGTGCTGTTTCTGGACGAGCTGGCAGAGTTTGACCGCAAGGTACTGGAGGTACTGCGCGAGCCGCTGGAGTCGGGGGTCATCGTGATATCACGGGCCGCCGGACGGCTGCAGTTTCCAGCCCGTTTTCAGCTGGTAGCAGCCATGAACCCCTGCCCCTGCGGATACCTGGGCGATCCCGGCGGGCGCTGCAACTGCACAGCGGAAATGGTAGTACGCTATCGCACCAAACTGTCCGGCCCGTTGCTGGACCGGATCGACCTGCATGTCAATGTGGCCCGCGAGCCCACATCCTTGCGCGAGCCCTCCGCCAGGGCTCCAGGCAGTGCCGAAGCGCGGCAGCAGGTCATGGCTGCCCGCGAACGCCAGCAACGGCGTCAAGGCTGCTGTAACAGTCAGCTGAATCTTGACAGCCTGCACCAGCACTGCCGCCTCGACGAGGCCGACCGGCGCTGGCTGGAACAGGCCTGCGAGCAGCTACAACTGTCGCTGCGTGCCAGTCACCGGATTCTCAAAGTCGCTCGCACGCTGGCCGATCTTGACAGTGCCGACGACATAAGCCGAAAACACCTGGCAGAAGCGCTGCAGTATCGTACCCAGCTCAATTCTTAGGTTTTTTCTTTTTTGGCATGATGTACTTGAACAGGCCCTGAAACCACATGACCAGCGCGGCATCACCCTTGATGGTGATGTTTTTGTCCTGGATGCCCTGCATAAACGCAAGCTGCTTGTTCTTTGCCGTCATCACCTGATGGGCATAGGCAGCGTCACGAAACCCCATGGTAAAGGCCGGAGCATCCAGAGTGCCGCTACAGCTGGAAATACGCTGGCCGGCAACCCTGAAGCTGCGGGCCACCTTGCCGTCCATTGTCAGCAGGGTAAAGCCCAGCTCCTTGCCTTCAAGCTGCTTTTGCAGCTCCGGGTTGTTCTTGCTGGCCTTGCTCAACATGCGACCAAGCAGCCACAGCAGTATACGAAACTTCATTTTTACTTATCCTCCCCCAGATTAAAATCATGGGCCTTTAAATGCCCCTTTGCATGCACCTGTCAAATCCTGAATGCTGTCAGCAGGGTGTTCAGGCGTGCAGCCAGTTCAGCCATTTGCTGGCTGGCACGGGCAGCTTCGCCTGCTCCCTGGCTCGCCTGCTCACCATCATCACGTATGGCCATTACATTGCGGTCAACCTCATGGGCCACATGGGTCTGCTCCTCGACCGCGGCCGCAATGCTCTGGCTCTGTTCAACAATCTGCCCGGCAGCCTCAAGAATGGTCGACAATCCCGCCTCTACCTCGCCAGACTGCCGGACCGTCGCCGCAGTACCGGCATGACTGCCCTGCATGGCTGCCACTGCCTCACTGACACCTGCCTGCAGGCGCTCAATCATCTGCTCAATTTCTTCGGTCGCTTCACGGGTACGCTGTGCCAGCCCACGCACTTCGTCGGCCACCACGGCAAAACCGCGACCGGCCTCTCCAGCACGGGCTGCCTCAATCGCCGCATTCAGTGCCAACAGGTTGGTTTGGCCCGCTATGGCGGCAATCACATCCAGCACCCGGCTAATTTCATCGCTATCCCGCGCCAAGCTATCGACAGCCTGTACAGAGCGCTCGATATCAGCAGCCAGCCCGTTGATGCCGGCAGCCTGGGTTTGCACCAACTGTTGCCCCTGTTGCGTCTGCTGGTCAACTGCCTTGGCAGCCTGCACCGCCAAGCTGGCACCACCCGCCACCTCGCCCGCCGTAGCTGTCATCTGGTTCATTGCGGTTACCATCAGCTCCAGCTGCTGTAGCTGGCGGCTGACAACGCCATGGCTGTCGGTAGCTATGCGTTCAACCACCGCCGACTGCTGCCCCACTTCTTCTACTGCATCAGCAACCTGGCGCAACAGCTGACGAATCTGTTCGATGGTATCGTTCAGGCCAACCGCCAGCTCGCCCAGCTCATCCCTGCTGTGGACATGCGCTTCAACCAGCATATTGCCATCAGCAACATCAGCCATAACCCTGCGCAAATGATTGATCGAGTTGCGTACCGATACATAAAAGCCGCTGTACAGGTAAGCAATCAGCGCAAAGACAACAGCGAGAACACCAGTCAGGCTTAGCATATTGCGGCGGTTTTCCTGCAAACGCGCGTCCAGAATGCCTTTCAGCGAACCGACAACTTTTTGTTCAAGATGCCCTGTCGCAACCAGCCACTGACTGGCCTGTTCAAACGTTTGCCACCAGTCGGCCGACAGGCTGTCGGCCATGATCACTTCGTCTTCCAGCCAATCCCTTGCTATCGCCACAGTTGCCAGGCTTGCTTGAGCATCCGCCTGCAAAGCTGCCGGCAAGCTACTGGCACCCAGCTGTACTTCATACTCCGCCTCAAGCTTCTCCAGCGATAGCAACAAGTCATCCAGCCGTGCACTGGCACTGGAGTCAATAAAGCCGCGCGCCAGCGCCAGGCTGGCGGCAGTGCGTGCCCGGGCCAGCTGCCCGCTCACGGTCTGGGTGCCCGAGGTGACCAGTTCAACCAGTGAGCGCACCTGCACCCGCGCATCCTGGCTCAAGCCGCTGGCGCTGGACTGCTGACGCATCAGCAGCTGCAGTTGCGTCAGCAGCTCATCGGCGGCAGCACTGCGCGCCTGCAGCATGTCATCGCTGCGAGCACGCCGCAACAGGCCGGCCAGCAGCTCTCTGGCCGAGGAAAACTCCTGCTGGACAGCTGGCTCCATTGCAACTGGTGCCAGCGTCTCAAGAAAATCCTGTACGTGCCGGTACTGCTGCTCCAGCCTCTGGTCGAGCCGTTCGCGCGCTCCCCCTTCTGCCAGCTGTGCATTAAGTTGCAGCAGGTCTGCCAGATCGCGTGTGAGGGCAACCCCTTGCAGCATGGACTGCAGGCTGCGCAGTCCATCTTGCTCTGCCTGTGTCTGCCGGACCTGCTCCAGCGAAGCGCGAACCAGGTAACCATTGGTTACCAGCAAAGGAACCACAAAAAGAAAACTGACCAGGCTGAACTTTGCCGCAAAGCCCAGCCGGTTCATCAAGCGTATCGCCGGAAAAAGAAACCTGTTCACGGCACCCCCCCAATTTTGTATTTGTTATAGTGTGGTCGTGACACCTCCATGCCCTTGCTCGAAGGTACCAGCCAGTGCTCACACTAACCGGCAAATGGCCAGCAGACAACAGAAAAGACCGACCCGCCAGTCAGGGAAAAACAGCCCGGACTGGTATTTTGGCTGGTTTTTAAAGCATGCTAAGATAGTGCAGTTTCGAACAACAGGCTGATCGACGTGGCGACCCCCGTGCACACCCTGCCCGACTGGCATTCCATCCCGCCAGCTTCTCCCGTGCTGCGGGAGTGGCTGCTCAACGAAGGCTCGCTTACCCGGCTTCTCAAGCAGCTAAGCAACGCCGATTTCCATGTACAGCTGGTACAGCAAGGCTGGCAGCAGCTGCGCAACGATGAGTGCCGCGCACTGGGTACGCCCGTCAACACGGAAGGCTGGGTGCGGGAGGTGTTCCTGTGCGGCCACCAGCAACCCTGGGTTTATGCCCGCAGCGTTGCCGGCAAGGACAGCCTGCAGGCGCATGGCTTTGACCTGACCAGCCTGGGCACCCGCTCACTGGGCGAGCTGCTGTTTTCCGACCGGGCATTTGCGCGCGGGGAATTCGAAATGTGCCGCCTGCCCGCCTCTGCCTGGCCATCTGCACTGCTGACCAGCGGCAACAGCACGAACCAGTCGCTCTGGGCCAGGCGCTCCTGCTTTGCCCGTGACAGCCTGAAAATCCTTGTAGCCGAGGCTTTCCTGCCCGCTTTTTGGGACAGGATCAAGCAAAACTCACCAATCTGAATACAGGCCGACATGTACGAAATTTTTTTGCGCTCGTTCAACCGCATACACCCGCGCGCCTTTGATTTCATCCAGCTGATGCGGCTGGATCGCCCCATCGGCATTTATTTGCTGCTCTGGCCCACCCTGACTTCATTGTGGATAGCCGGCGCCGGCAGCCCAGCGCTGAAAAACATCATCATTTTTGTTGGTGGTACCGTATTAATGCGCTCAGCTGGCTGCTGCATTAACGACTTTGCCGACCGTAAAATCGACGGTCACGTCTGGCGCACCAAGAGCCGTCCACTGGCCAGCGGACGCATCAAGCCGAAAGAGGCACTAATCACTTTTGCCATTCTGGTCGCACTGAGTTTCGGCCTGGTCCTGCTGACCAATACCCTGACCATTTACCTGGCTTTTCTGGCCGTGGTTTTGGCATTCATTTATCCGTTCACCAAACGCTACACCTATTACCCGCAGCTGGCGCTGGGTGCTGCCTACTCCTGCGGCCTGTTGCTGGCCTATGCGGCCGAGGCCGGAACCCTGCCGGCGCACGTCTGGTTGCTATACATTGCCAACCTGCTGTGGACCATTGCCTATGATACCTATTACGCCATGGCCGACCGTGAAGACGACCTGAAAATCGGTGTCAAATCCACTGCTGTATTGTTTGGTGATGCCGACCGCGTGATCAACCTGTCCCTGCAGCTTTCTTCCCTGTTTTGTCTCTGGCTGGCCGGCAATCACTTTGAGCTGGGCGTTGCTTTCAAGCTGGGGCTGGCCGGTGCGTTGCTCTGCTATCTGTGGGAGTTTTATATCACCCGCAGCCGTGAAGCACTGATTTGCTTTAAAGCATTTTTGCACAACCACTGGGCCGGGCTGAGCATTTTTGTTGGCGTGGTAGCAGACTACCTGCTGATTTGACAGGTACAGGCCAGAGGCAGCGGCTAGTTCATCTGCACCCCAAGCCCTAAGGCTTCTTGGAAAGCCATTGCACTGGCGGGCAGCCAGGCCGCCCGCCAACACCGAAAGCAGACTGGCCTTTTGCACAACCTGCGCCCAATGCATGAATGCATAGAGTGGCAGCAGGTGTTCCGGGGTCCCGGCCTGCCCTCGGCAAGCGGCCGTCATGCGGCGCAGCCGGCGGGTGACTATGCTCCCGGGGTAAAATGCCGCTGCGTGGTACCCCGGGCTATCAGGCGGGAAATATAATCCAGTTTTTGCGGATCTTTGTCGACAAAGCGGCAGTGCACCTGCAACCACTGGATTTCGTCACTTCCCCCATCAATCGCGGTCAACCCATGTATGTAGGCATTCAGACGGGCAATCTCACTATTTTCTTCGCCTTGCTCCAGGTCAACCACCACACTGGAGAGTATTTGCGGCAATACCTCACCCCGTTTTAGCAGCACGACCACTTCTTTCAGGCTGATGGCCTTGACCATGCAGTTCAGCTCTGCATCGGGTAGCCGCAATACCGCCTGGCCACGCGACTGCACAGCGGGTGCACTGGCAGCTTTGCCTGCGGCAGGCACCTGGCGCGCCTGCTTGACAGCAGCAGGCCTGGGCGCTGCTGTGGTCGCCGCCTGTGCCCCACCACCCGTCAGGACAGACAGGGAGTCCCCACCTGTTCCTGTGCTCAGCGTTGGCGCTGCCGGTTTTTGCAGTGCCGCCAGACGGCCACTGCCGGCCAGTGCTTTTCGCACCTTGCCCACCAGTTGCTCATTGGTAAACGGCTTGCCGACATAATCGGAAACACCTGCCTGGATAGCCTGAATGACATTCTCTTTGTCACCCCGGCTGGTCACCATGATGAAGGGCGTGGCGGCGTGCTGTTGCTGGCCGCGCAGCCAGACCAGCAGCTCGAGCCCGGATATTTCCGGCATTTCCCAGTCACAGAGAATCAGGTCAAATACCTGCGCAGACAGCTGCTGCTGTGCCCGGCGGCCGTTGGCAGCCTCGGCAATGCCAATTCCCGGAAATGCGCTGCGCAAACACTTTTTTATCAGGTCACGGATAAAAGATGCATCATCAACCACCAGCACATTGACCTTGTTCATCTTTTATCCTCCGTTTGACCTGTCGTATGTCAGCCTTGCGCGGTGTTTTCTACTGCTTCCTGGCGGCGCTGAAGCTCCTGGGCATAAATGGCGTCAAAATTGACTGGCGCCAGCATCAGTGCCGGGAAGGACCCTTTAACAACCATGCCATCCAGCGTCTCGCGAGCATAGGGGAACAGCAGGCTCGGTGCAAAAGAGCCCAGCGCATGCCCCAGCGAAGCCTCATCCAGCCCCTGGATCAGGAAAATACCGGCCTGGTCAACTTCTGCAATAAAGGCTACTTCATCCTCTACCCGTGCAGTAACAGTAATACCCAGCCTTACCTCGTAAAAGTCCTCCTCCAGATGGCTGTGCCCCGTGCTCAGCTGCATCTCGATTTTTGGCGCCCACTCCTTGCGGAATATCTCCGGGCTTTTGGGTACTTCAAAGGACAGGTCCTTGATGTAGATGCGCTGCAGGGAAAACTGCGAACCCTGTGCTTGTTCGGCTGCGCCGTTGTTCTGGTTTTCGTCGCTCATGTTTGCTCCTTGATCGTTTTCGGGTCAGCCGGCATCAAGCCAGCATTGCATCCAGTTTGCCTGTCCGCTCCAAAGCGAACAGGTCGTCACAGCCGCCTACGTGCTGCTCGCCAATCCAAATTTGCGGGACTGATGTACGGCCAGCCTTTTGTGCCATGGCTGCACGCACAGCGGGTTGGCCATCCACGCTGATTTCTTCGTACTCTACGCCCTTGCTGTCCAGCAGCTGCTTGGCACGGGTACAGTATGGGCACCACGTGCTGCAATAGATGATTACTCTGTTCATTTTGCCTTGACCGTTGGCAGGTTGTCGTTGCGCCAGCCACCAATACCACCGGCCAGGCGCGCTGTGGTGAAGCCGGCCTGCTGCAGCTGGGTACAGACAGGCCCTGCCGTCATGCCCGAATCGCACACCACAACGACGGTTTTGTCCTTGTGCCTGTCCAGCTCGGACATGCGACTGGCCAGTTTGTCGCGTGGAATGTGTATCGAGTCAACAATATGGCCAGCAGAGAAGTCTTTGGCCTGGCGAATGTCCAGCACCACGGCTTCACCCGCATTGACCAGCATGGTCAGCTCGCGCGAACTCAGCGATTTGCCGCTGCGGCGCGTCTCGTACAACAAGAGCGCAATGGACAGCACCACAAAGGCACTGCTCAAAAGGTAATGATTGCCTACAAACTCGATCAGCCTATCCATTCTCGGGACTCGTTTCCGGTGGGTTAAAATTGGCAGATTATACACGCTTCGCCAGCCCGGTGCCGCTATTACAGCGCACCCTGCATTAACAGAATGCAATACACCCACCCAGCACAGCCTGCTGCACCACTCCATTTGCCGCAAACCGGCGCACTGCTCATGACGAACGGCATGCTTCAGGGTAAAATGGGCCGCTTATTGAAGACCATTGCAAGAGTGTACGCCATGACCCAAGCCTACAAACCCGTTGTCCTGGTTATCCTGGACGGTTTTGGCCATCGAGAAGAAGCCGACAACAATGCCATTTTCCATGCCAATACGCCGGTTTATGACCAGCTGCGCCGTGACTACCCCCACGGCCTGATCTCAGGCAGCGGCATGGATGTCGGCCTGCCCGACGGCCAGATGGGCAACTCGGAAGTCGGCCACATGAACCTGGGTGCCGGCCGTGTGGTCTACCAGGACTTTACCCGCATTACCAAAGCAATCGATGATGGCGATTTTTTCAGCAACCCTGCATTAACACGCGCAGTTGACAAGGCGGTGGCCGCTGGCAAGGCAGTACACCTGATGGGGCTGCTGTCCGACGGTGGCGTTCACAGCCACCAGGACCACATCGCCGCCATGATCAGGCTGGCCGCCGGGCGTGGTGCCCAAAAAATCTATCTGCATGCATTCCTTGATGGCCGCGACACGCCACCACGCAGCGCGCAGGGCTTCATCGAATTTATCGAGCGCGCTTTCACCGAGGCCGGCACAGGCCGCATCGCCTCCCTGATCGGCCGCTACTACGCCATGGATCGCGACAACCGCTGGGAACGGGTTGAACAGGCCTGGAAACTGCTGGTTGACGGCCAGGGCGAGTTCGGCGCGACCACTGCCACTGAAGGTCTGGCTGCAGCCTACGCCCGTAACGAAAATGACGAGTTCGTCAAGGCCACAGTCATTGGTGATGCCGTGCCCATGCAGGATGGCGACGCCCTGGTGTTCATGAACTTCCGCGCAGACCGTGCCCGCGAACTTACCCGGGCCTTTATCGAGCCGGATTTCAGTGAGTTTGCCCGCCCCCGTACACCAGCACTGGCCAGTTACGTAATGCTGACCCAATACGCGGCAACCTTTGATGCGCCTTGCGCATTCGAGCCTTTCACACTGAACAACGTCCTGGGTGAATACCTGGGCAAGCTCGGCAAGACCCAGCTGCGCATTGCCGAAACAGAGAAATACGCTCACGTTACGTTTTTCTTCTCCGGCGGCCGCGAAGACCCCTTCCCCGGCGAAACCCGCGTACTGATTCCCTCGCCCAAGGTTGCCACCTATGACCTGCAGCCGCAGATGAGCGCGCCCGAAGTAACTGACCGCGTCGTCGAAGCCATCGACAAGCAGGAGTTCGATACCATCATTGTCAACTACGCCAACGGCGACATGGTTGGCCATACCGGTGTCTTCCAGGCCGCAGTACAGGCAGTCGAGTGTCTGGATGAATGCCTGGGGCGCATCACCAGCGCTCTTGAGCGCGTTGGCGGCGAAGCCCTGATCACCGCCGACCATGGCAACTGTGAACAGATGACCGATCACCACACAGGCCAGGCCCATACCGCACACACGACCGAGCCAGTGCCCTTCATCTACGTTGGCAAGCGGCCGGCCAGTATCCGTACTGGCGGTGTTCTGGCCGATGTTGCGCCCACCCTGCTGACCCTGATGGGTGTTCCGGTTCCGGCAGAAATGACCGGCACCAGCATTGTCAGCTTCAAATAACGGACCTGACACACATGCCGGCTTCCATAAAACCCGTCCGTCGCCACGCGCTGTTCCGGCGCGTGTGCCCCCTGCTGCTCGGGGCCCTGCTACTGACAGGCAGCCCCATGCTGCCGGCTGATGAACGCAGCCGGGCGCAACAGGACATCCGCAAGGCAGAGCAGGACATCGCCGAGCTGGAAAAGCTGATCAGGCAAATCCAGACCGAAAAATCTGCCGCCCAGCAAGCACTGCAACAGACTGAAAAAGAGATCGGCGACCTGGAAAAAAATATCCGCTCACTTGAGGCGGAGCAAAAAAAAAACGAGCAGGAAATCCTTGAATTCGAAATAGAAAAAGGCAAGTTCGAAAGCCGCCGCAGACAACAACAAAAGCTGGTGGCGCTGCAGAGTCGTGCCGCCTACCAGGCCGGCCAGAGCGAACCGCTGCGACTCTTTTTCAACCAGCAAGACCCCGCCCTGGTCAGTCATAACCTGACCTATTACCAGTATCTGCAGCAAGCCCGACAACAACAGATCAAGCAGTTTCAGGCCACTGTACAGCAGCTGTCCGAGTTGCAAGCAGCGATTGACCTGCACCAGCAAGAACTTGAACAACAAAAGACACAGCTGCAACAACAGCGGGACCAACTGGCCGAACTGCGCCAGCAGCGCCGCCAGCTGGTGGCCGAACTGGACAAAAAACAGCAAGGCAGCCAGCAGCGGCTGTCCAGCCGCAAGCAGGAGCAGAAAAAACTTAACGACCTGCTGGCCGCCATCGAACAAAAACTGGCCCGCCAGGCCGAACAAGAACGCCTGCGCCGTGAACGTGAGCGCCAGCTGGCCCTGCAGCAAAACCGGGCGCGCATCCGCCAGCAGCAACAGGCACCGGCCCGCGGCGGCCAACAGGTCAGCAGCCAGTTCAGCCACCCCGGGGGCAACTTTGCCCAGGCCCGCGGCAAGCTGCCCTGGCCGGTAAATGGCCGCTTGCTGGCTGGCTTTGGCAGTCCGCGCAACGACACCCGCAGCAAGTGGGACGGCGTACTGATTCAGGCTGCCGAAGGCCATCAGGTGCGAGTCATACACCCGGGCCGGGTGGTTTTCGCCGACTGGCTGCGCGGCTCCGGACTGCTGGTGATTGTTGACCACAACGATGGTTATCTCAGCCTGTACGGGCACAATCAAAGTCTGCTCGTGAGTGCCGGCGACAATCTCAAGGCGGGACAGCCAATTGCCACCGTTGGCAATACAGGCGGCCAGTCGCAATCGGCGTTATACTTTGCCATCCGTAAACAGGGCCAGGCTACAGACCCCGGCCAATGGTGCCGCAGCCAGGGCTGATCAGGAGCTTTTACCTCATGCGTACATATTTCCCCCAATCACTCAGCCTGGCTGCCAAGATTATTCCAGCCTTCCTTTTCAGCAGCCTGCTGTGGGCACAAGATAACCCGGCCGCCGCCGAAGGTGACCTGCCACTCAACGAGTTGCGCACTTTTGTCGAAGTCATGGAGCGCATCAGAAGTGCCTATGTCGAGCCCATTGACGACAAAACCCTGCTGGAAAACGCCATCAAGGGAATGCTCTCCAACCTGGACCCGCACTCGGCCTACCTGACCGCGGACTCCTTCCAGGAGCTGCAGGAAAGCACCAGCGGCGAGTTTGGCGGCCTGGGCATTGAGGTAGGCATGGAAGACGATCGGCTTGGTGTCATTTCGCCGATTGACGATACCCCGGCCTTTGCCGCCGGTATTGAGGCAGGCGACCTGATCCTGAAAATCGACGGCCAGCTGACCAAAGGCATGAGCCTGCTGCAGGCGGTCGAAAAGCTGCGCGGCAAGCCAGGGACGCATGTAACGCTGACCATTGGCCGTGAACACCAGGCACCATTCGACGTCAAACTGAAACGCGCCATCATCAAGACCCGCAGTGTGCGCAGTCTGCTGCTGGATGACGATTATGGGCTGATACGCATCAGCCAGTTTCAGAACAACACCGGCAAGGAAGTCGGCAAGGCCCTGAAACAGCTGGAAAAGGAAAACGGCAAACCGCTGAGCGGGCTGGTACTGGACCTGCGCAACAACCCCGGCGGGGTGTTGCAAGCAGCAGCTGAAGTGGCCGACCATTTTCTGGATAGCGGCATCATCGTCTATACCGAAGGCCGCATCCCCAACTCGCAAATGCGCTTTACTGCCGGCCCGCAACTGGGCCTCAGCAGCAAAATACCCCTAGTGGTACTGATCAACGGTGGCAGTGCTTCTGCCTCGGAAATCGTTGCCGGCGCCCTGCAAGACCACAAGCGTGCAGTGGTCCTTGGTACCAACAGTTTTGGCAAGGGTTCAGTGCAAACCATTCTGCCGCTGAACGATGAGCGCGGAGTCAAGCTCACCACTGCGCTGTACTTTACTCCATCCGGGCGCTCGATCCAGGCCCAGGGTATCGAGCCGGACATCCTTGTCGAGCGTGGCAAGTTAAGCACATCTGCCCCGCGCGCTACCGTTAAAGAAGCCGACCTGGCCCGGCACCTGAACAATACCCAGGCGTCAACAAGCCATGACAACAAGCAGCAGTCAGAGCTGCTGCAAAATGACAACCAGCTCAGCCAGGCGCTGGGGCTGCTCAAGGGGCTGAATGTGCTGGGCAGGAAATAATGTTTTTGGCTTGGGTGTGGCAGTCGGAGTGGTGGTTTTAGCTTTAGTGTGGCAGTCGGAGCGGGGCACTGCGCAAAGCTGCGCACCCGCGCCGAAGCAAGCTTCGGCACAAGTGCTGAGGCTTTGCTCCGGCCCCGCCCCGACTGCAATACACCGTGCCGGTGTTGGAGGAGGTGGCCCGGCTTTGCCGGGCTGCTGTCGCGTGTAATACCCCCAGCCTCGTGCAGGGCGACAGTGCTGCCGGCGCAATATCCATTGCGTCATTCTGCGTTCTGCGCAAGGCCCATTCCGTCATTCTGCGTGTAGCGAAGCGGAGTCGCAGAATCCATCGACCCACCCAGCGCCACCGGACCCTGCGACTGCGCACTGGGTAACAACTGCTTCGTGCAGGGTTTCAACGGCTTGGTGCAGGGTAATAACCGCTTTACGCAGGGACAGGCAGCGACCATTCCAGGTATCAGCCGGCCAGGTTGATGCCGCGTTCGCGCAGGTAGGCTTTGGCTTCGGGTACGGTAATTTCGCCAAAGTGGAATACGCTGGCCGCCAGCACCGCTGATGCTTTGCCCTCGATAATGCCGTCCGCCAGATGCTGCAAGGTACCAACACCGCCGGATGCGGTCACCGGCAGGTTCACGGCTTCGCTGATGGCGCGGGTTATGCCCAGGTCAAAGCCGTTTTTGGTGCCGTCGCCGTCCATGCTGGTGACCAGCAGCTCGCCGGCACCCAGCTCTTCCATCTTGCGTGCCCAGCCCACGGCTTCAATGCCGGTGTTGGTTTTGCCGCCGTGAACAAAGACTTCCCAGCCATTTGCCGAAGTTTTTTTAACGTCAATGGCGACCACAATGCGCTGGCTGCCGAATTTCTCCGCAGCTTCACGGACGAAGCCGGGATTGCTGACCGCCGCCGAGCCAATGGATACCTTGCTGGCACCCGCATCCAGCAAACGCTGTACATCCGCCACTGTACGCACACCACCGCCAACCGTCAGCGGAATGCTGATGGCCTCGGCAACTTTTTTCACCAGCTCGACGGTAGTGTCGCGGCCTTCGTTGGTGGCACTGATATCAAGGAAAGTCAGCTCGTCGGCACCCTGCTCGCTGTAGCGGCGGGCGATTTCCACCGGATCACCGGCATCACGGATATCAACGAAGTTGACGCCCTTGACCACACGGCCGTTTTCAATGTCCAGGCAGGGGATGATGCGTTTGGTGTTGCTCATGGTGTGTTGCTCCATGTGTGAGGTGTAAGTTTTTCTAGCGGTGGTGTTGGCAGCATCGGCGTACAGGTTCCGCAGGGGCGCTGCCAGTACATCTGGCCGCCATGGGTGGCGGAAATGCAGCTTTTGCAGGAGCAAAAAACCGCCCTGCAAGCATCATGCTGCCGTCCATGGCGACAAAGCCCTGCTCCACCTGCCCACCACTACCGCTACAAGAACCGCGCAGTCGGCAAAATATTCATAGCTGCTTCATGCCGCATTCCGGTATGGCAGCCCAGACAGCTGCACATAAAAAAGCCCTCTTCCGAGGGCTTTCATTTTATTTGAATCCGTCGCACAAGGCTTGTGCTTCGGCCACATCCAGCGTGCCTTCGTAGATGGCGCGACCCGTAATGGCACCCACAATGCCCGATGCACGGGCATCGAGCAGCGCCTGAATGTCCTTAATTGTATGAATACCGCCAGAAGCAATCACCGGAATGCGCGTGGCATTGGCCAGCGCGGCAGTGGCTTCAACGTTGCAGCCCTGCATCATGCCGTCTTTGGCGATGTCGGTATAAACAATGGCGCTGACGCCATCGTTCTCGAAACGCCTGGCCAGATCAATTACCTGCAGCTCGCTCACCTCGGCCCAGCCATCGGTGGCAACAAAGCCGTCTTTGGCATCCAGACCGACAATCACCTTGCCGGGAAATGCCTTGCACGCCTCGGTAACAAATTCGGGCTCTTTCACTGCCTTGGTGCCGATAATCACATAGCTGACACCGGCACGTACATAGTGTTCGATGGTTTCCAGTGTGCGGATGCCGCCGCCAATCTGGATCGGTAACTGCGGGTATTTTTTCGCGATGGCGGTGACCACTTCGCCGTTGACCGGCTCGCCTTCAAAAGCACCATTGAGATCCACCAGATGCAAACGGCGGCAACCGCCCTCCACCCACTTGGCCGCCATGCTGACCGGATCGTCGGAAAAAACCGTGGTATCTTCCATCCGGCCCTGGCGCAGACGCACACAGGCGCCATCTTTCAAATCAATTGCAGGAATAATCAGCATAATTTTTCGCTTTGGTTTAATTCGCATCAAAAGCTTGCGTGCTTGCCGGTCTGGCAGGTATTACGCAAAGCCGCCGTGAATACATCCTTGTAGGCTCAAGGGCGACCTCCATGTCGCCCACGCTTTGCTCCACACCTGCCAGACCAGCTTTCGGCATTGTGCAGTCATCGAGCACTCAATAAAACTTACAGAGCACCCTTGGTCGAAGGCAAACGCCCTTCCATACGCGGATCCAGCGTCAGCGCCATGCGCAGGGCACGGCCAAACGCCTTGAACACGGTTTCAATCTGGTGGTGGGTGTTGGTGCCACGCAGGTTGTCGATGTGCAGAGTTACCTGGGCATGATTAACAAAGCCCTGGAAAAACTCCTGGAACAGGTCCACATCAAAGCCGCCAACCAGCGCACGGGTATAGGGAACATGAAACTGCAGCCCGGGGCGGCCAGAAAAATCCAGTGCCACACGGGACATGGCTTCATCCATTACCACATAGGAGTGGCCATAACGGCTGATGCCCTTCTTGTCGCCAACAGCCTTGGCAAACGCCTGACCCAGGGTAATGCCGACGTCTTCCACTGTGTGGTGATCGTCAATGTGCAGGTCACCCTTGCAGTGAACGTCCAGGTCAATCAGGCCATGGCGGGCAATCTGGTCGAGCATGTGCTCCATGAAGGGCACGCCCATGTCAAACTTGCCTTCGCCGCTACCGTCAAGGTTAATGGCAACCTTTACCTGGGTTTCCAGGGTGTTGCGCTCCACAGAAGCAGTACGCTGAGTCATTCTTGGCTCCATCATCAACGGGGCACAACCCTCGCCCGCAAATCACATGAAGCGGGTATTATATCGGTAAATCGCAACCCATCGCCACTAAAGGAACTCCGTATGCCGGTGCACCTGGAACATATTCAACTGCCCAGCAATCAGGACCAGACCGATCTGGATAAAATTTACGCTGATGCACCAGACTGGCTACTGGCTCCCTATGCCAACGCCACTGTCCTGTTGCAAGATAACCTGCCCCATGGCCATATGGTTGGCGCACGCTTCAATGCCCGCTTGCTGGCCGCAGCCATCGTGCAACGCGACCAGGACCGCTGGCAGGTCAGCCATCTTTGTGTCCGCAAGATAACCCGCATGCGCGGCGTCGCCCGCCGACTGCTCAGCGAGCTGCAACGCGATGCGGCCAGACAGGGAGCCAGTCTATCGATGGCCCTGCCGCGCAACCGGCCCGAGCTGGAGGACCTGGCTGGGCATTTGGGTGTGGCCTGGCACTACCTGGAATAGCACACAACACTGTCTTGGCCCTGTGTCAGCAGTCCTGATCCGCGGCGCCCAAAGGCGTACCACACCTGTATCTGGCCACCATGAGTGGCAAGGGCACCGCTTGTTCAGCCGCATCTGGTTTGTCCTGCGAGCCAGACCCAGACATAGCCTGTTGATTCAGTCTGCAATGACAGTAACGAGTACAGCCTGCCGCATGACAAAAACAACAAACTTCGTGTCCTCGACTGCAACCAAAACCTCTCTGTTACACTATGCATACATGCAAAATTCCGGGAAGCTCTGGTCATGAAATCATTGAGTAAACTGCTAGGTGCACTACTACTGGGCCTGCTGCTGTTAATAGCAGTAGCAGGCTTCGCCCTCACATACCTGCTTGACCCCAATGATTACAAAGATGAAATCCGTAGTCTGGTACAAGACAAAACTGGCTACGACCTACAAATCAATGGTGATATTGGCTGGAGCCTGTTCCCCTGGCTAGGCCTGGAGCTGGCTGACGCCCGCCTGGCCCGTGTCGGCATGAGCGATCAGCCTTTTGCCGATATACGCTTGCTGGCCCTCTCTGTGCAAGTGCTGCCCTTGCTACGCAAGGAAATCCGCATGAGTGATATCCGGCTTGAAGGGCTAGACCTGACATTGCACCGCAATGCCAAAGGTGACAGCAACTGGGAAGATGCGCCTGCCGACACCGGCTCTGCTGTCACAACAGCAGCAGAAACAGATAACACACAGCAGCCAACTGCCAAGCCAGCCAACATCAAACTGGAGATCGACAGCCTGATCGTCAACAGCGCCCGTCTTGACTACAGCGATGAGCAAAACAACCAGCACATTACCCTGGAAAGCGTACAGATCAGCACTGGCGCCATCGGCGAACAGCAAAATATCCCGCTGAAACTGTCCGGCTTTCTGGCCAGCAGCACCCCCCTGTTGCGTGCACGGATGGAATTGTCGGCCAGCGCCTGGATGGACAACCAAAGCCGCCAGTACCGTCTTGATGCCCTAAAAGTCGCTGGCGAAGTGGCTGGCGAACCGCTAAACAACAAGTCTGCCAACATAGCAGCCAACGGCAACCTGCAGCTGGACCTGAAACAGCAGCGACTCTCCTGGGAGCAGCTGCGCTTCTCGGTCAACCAGCTCAAGGGCATGGGCGAGCTGCAAGTGGAGCAACTGAACGACAGTCCGGCCATTGCTGGCCAGCTGTCGCTGGCCGCTTTCAACCTGCGCGAATTTTTACCTGGTATCGGCATCACGCTGCCGGCCATGCAAAGCAAGTCAGCCCTGGGCCACTTTGAGCTGACTGCCCAGCTGCAAGGCACCCGCAACAGCCTGTTGCTCGACAACGCCAGTATCCGCATGGATGACAGCAGCTTCACTGGCAAGCTGGGCATCCGCAACCTGGAACAAGGTGCCCTGCTGGCACACCTGACAGCCGACCAGCTCAACATGGATAGCTACCTGCCGCCAACCGCTCCAGTGAAAAAACCGGCCAAGAGTGCCGCCACCAGCCCCCCCTCCAGCGACCTGCCACCAGCCATCCCGTCCGGCAACCCCTGGGATGACAGCGAGCTGCTGCCGCTGAACGAGCTGGCTGCCCTTAACCTGGAACTGCATCTGGCATTCGACCGGTTAACCCTGGAAAAGCTGCCCTTCGAAAACGTCAAGCTAAAACTTGATGCCCATAACGGCAAGCTCGACCTGAAACAGTTCGAAGCCCGCCTTTATGGCGGCAGCATTGCCTCCAGCGGCACGCTGGACAGCAACGCCGAGCCTGCCCGGATCAGCATGCACAACACCATCGACCAGTTGCCGGTAGACAGGCTGCTGTCCGCTCTGGGCGAAGAAGCCCCGATTACCGGCAAGCTGAAACTGGATAGCCAGCTCAGCACCAGCGGTAACAGCCAGCGTCAGTGGGTCAGCCAGCTGAGCGGCAAGGCCAACCTCGAGATCCTCGATGGCACATTACCCGACTCCAACCTGGAGCAGCAGCTGTGCCTGGCCATTGCCACACTTAACCGCAAACCCCTGAGCCAGGACTACAGCCGTACCAGCACCCCCTTTACCCAACTGAAAACCAGCACCAGCCTAAGCAACGGCGTGGCCACCACACCTGACGTACAGATCGCCATTCCGGGCTTGCTTATCAAGGGCAAGGGTACACTCGACCTGAATCACATGGGGATGGACCAGCGTCTCGACATCATTCTGCAGGGCGACACCCGACCGATGCCCGACCCGGCCTGCACCGTCAACAAGCGCTATGTTGGCATCGAGTGGCCGGTGCACTGCCGTGGTTCGCTGGCCACTGCCGGACAAAACTGCCGTATTGACCAGGATGGCCTGACCCGTATCGCCACCCGCCTGGCCGGTGACAAGCTGACCGAAAAAATCGAGGAAAAGCTCAAGGACAAGGTTAGTCCCGACCTTAAGGATGCCCTGAAAGGCCTGTTCCGCAAGTGACCCGCGTAACGTTTTCCACAGCTGTGCTGACCTGGGCCGCAGAGCACGGCCGCAAAGACCTGCCCTGGCAGAAGAACATCAGCCCCTACCGGGTGTGGGTGTCTGAAATCATGTTGCAGCAAACCCAGGTAAACACTGTACTGGGCTACTTCGAGCGGTTCATGCAGCGATTTCCCGATCTGCCCAGCCTGGCCGCCGGCGAGCTGGACGAGGTGCTGCACCTGTGGACCGGTCTTGGCTATTACAGCCGCGCCCGCAACCTGCATAAGACCGCACAATTGTTGATCAGCGAATACGGCGGCGAGTTTCCGCGCAGCATTGAAGGCCTGGCCGGCCTGCCCGGCATCGGCCGCAGCACTGCCGGTGCCATCGCCAGTCTCAGTATGGGCCTGCGTGCACCGATACTGGACGGCAACGTAAAACGGGTGCTAGCCCGCTATTCGGCCCTGCGCGAATACCCGGGCACCAGCGCCGCCACCAGACAGCTCTGGAAGCTGGCCGAACAACTGACCCCGCCAGCCGAGCTGGCCGCCGCCTATACACAGGCGATGATGGATCTGGGTGCCACCTTATGTACCCGCAGCAAGCCGGACTGTGACAGCTGTCCGCTTAAGACCGGCTGCCAGGCCCGCCTGCTCGGCCTGCAAGACCAGCTGCCGGCTCCGCGACCAAAGAAGGTTTTGCCCGAACAGCATACCTGCATGTTGTTGCTGGAAAACCCTGAGGGGAAAGTTCTGCTGCAACAACGCCCGGCGCAAGGACTCTGGGGCGGCCTCTATAGCCTGCCCGAGCTGGATAACATCAATCAACTGCCACAGTTGCTGCATAGCCTGCAGCTGACTGAAAGCGGTCGCCGCCGCCTCCCGCCCCTCAGTCACACCTTCAGCCACTTCCGCTTGCACATCCACCCATGGCTTGTTCAGGCACAAGTTACCGGGGTAGCAGAGGTGACGACCATCCCACAGGTTTGGTATAACAGGGAGCATCCCCCAACGATCGGCCTGGCCGCCCCCGTAAAGAAGCTTTTGCGCAGCCAGGCCCAACCAAGGAGCATCTGATGAGCCGTACCGTAATGTGTCGCCTGCATAAAGAAGAACTGCCCGGCCTGGCCAAGCCGCCCTTCCCCGGCAGCCGTGGCGAGGACATCTACCAGAATGTCTCGCAAAAAGCCTGGGATGAATGGCAACACCACCAGACCATGATCATCAACGAACGTCACCTAAACATGATGGATCCCAAGGACCGCAAATACATCATGGGTGAAATGGAAAAGTACTTTGCCGGCGAAGAATTCGAGCGCGCCGAAGGCTATGTGCCTCCCAGCGAATGACCACCTGCAAAGCAAGGGCTTGACATGGCCCGGCAAAAGGCGTTTAATAGCGCCCCGTTGCCCAGATAGCTCAGTCGGTAGAGCAGGGGATTGAAAATCCCCGTGTCGGCGGTTCGATTCCGTCTCTGGGCACCATATTAAAAAGGCCGCTTCACCCGAAGCGGCTTTTGTGTTTTCAAGCTGCTCAGCCGGCCCAGGACTATCGTCCAGCATTGAAACCTGGCACAGCAACATGTCGCCAAGCTTTCACAGCAACACCATCACAGACAATGCATCCGCCCCAAAAGCAGGCAGCAAACCGGCTACTGTATTCACCACCAGACCACCCGGACCCAACACGCCCCAGCTCAACATTAAGCATACGTTTACAGCCCCCTGCCTCCACTTCATACTTACGTTGAGCACCCCATGCCGGCCACGTACAATCTCACTTTAATATGACTTGATGCACACCGCCCTGTTTCTGCAGTGATGCCACTCTCCAGCCTGACGCAGTGACCCTTCATGAATCAAAACCTGTTACTGAAAACCAGCATGCTTCATCTTGTGGTGTCCGCCATCAGCGTGGCCGCCTGTGCCGGACTCGTTCTGGGTACCCGCCTGCCTCCAGCCTTGCTGGTGATTTTGCTGGCAGCAGTGATCATGGTGTGTACCGGTATTTTTTATGTCTTGCACCACATCCTCAAGCTGGACAATGAAAAGCACGCCAGCAATGAAAAACAGCAGCTGCAGCTGGCTCTGGATGCTGCCGGTGAGTGCCTGTGGGACTGGCAGCTGGCTGACGGCAGCACCAGCATTCATTTTTCCCAGCCCTATTGCGCCATGCTGGGTTATGCGCAAAAAGAGTTTGCCCAAAACCAGCAGGGCTGGCGCCAGTTACTGCATCCGGACGAACGCGAGCATGTACAACGCCGCATTACCAAGCTGTTTGCCGAAGGACAAGACAACACCTACGAAAATACATATCGTATGCGACACAAGGATGGCAGTTATCGCTGGATCCATTCCCGCGGGCGCCTGTTCAACGAGAACGGCAAACCGGTACGGTTTATCGGTATCGCCGCCGACATCAGCCAATCCCGTGAAAACTCCGAGCGCCTGCGCCTGGCCAATGCTGTATTCGACAGCACCCACGAAGGCGTACTCATTTCCGATGCCAATAACATCATTGTTTTTGTCAACCGCGCCTTCAGCAAAATTACCGGCTACTCCTATGCGGAAATGGTCGGCAACTCGCCACGCATTTTGCAGTCCGGGCGCCACAGCAAAGAATTTTATGCAGAAATGTGGCGCTCACTGGACAACAAAGATAACTGGACCGGCGAGATCTGGAATCGCCGTAAAAATGGCGAGGTCCTGCCGCAATTGCAAACCATTACCCAGTTACGTGATGAGCACGGCCTGATTACCCACAGGGTTGCTGTTTTTTCTGATATCTCGCTACTGAAAAACTCTCAAACCGAGCTGAGCTTTCTGGCCCACTATGACCCCCTAACCAGCCTGCCCAACCGTATCCTGCTGCATGAACACCTTAAGCTGTCATTGCATCGCGCAACCAAGAACAAAGCCCGGGCGGCATTGCTGGTAATTGACCTGGACCACTTCAAAATCATTAATGAAAGCCTTGGTCACGCCCAAGGCGACGAGCTGCTTAAGCAAGTCGTGAGTCGCATCCAGCAGGTAACTGACCCCCAGGATACCCTGAGCCGCTTTGGCGGTGATGAATTTGCCATGGTGTGTGACAGCTGTGGTGATGGCATCAAAGCTGCCAATACTGCAGAAAAAATACTGGCCCAGTTCCGTCAGCCATTTTCAGCCGACCAGCAAGACATCTTCATTACAGCCAGTATCGGCATCTGCATGTATCCCGACCCCAGCTGTGCCGAGGAAGTTTTCCGCTACGCGGAAACCGCCCTCTCCAAGGCCAAGGAAAGCGAACGCGGCAGCTACGCCTTTTACAATACCGAACTAACTGAAACTGCGACCAGAAAACTGCGTATTGCCAGCGAACTGCGTACAGCGATTGATGACAACCAGCTGGTAGTCCATTACCAGCCCGTGTACTCACTGACTGACCAAAAAACTGTTGGCTGTGAAGCACTGGTGCGCTGGCAACACCCACATAACGGCCTGCTCATGCCTGATGAGTTTATCGAAATTGCCGAAAGCTCCAGTCAAATCAGCACACTGGACAGCTGGGTCTTGCACCACGCCTGTCTGCAAGCCCAACAATGGCTGCAACAGGGATTACCCCTGGATTTCATCTCGGTAAACATTTCTAGCCGACTGTTTGACCGCAAAGAGTTTTTTACATACAACTTGCAAACAGCGCTGTCCGAAAGCGGACTACCACCCCAAAGGCTGGAGCTGGAAATTACCGAAAGCTCAATGATGGATGATCCGGAGCTAAGCATCGAGCTACTGCACGAGCTGCGCGACCTGGGCGTACGCCTGGCGATTGACGACTTCGGCACAGGCTACTCATCACTGGCCCGCCTGAAACTCTTGCCGGTCGACAAATTCAAGATCGACCAAACCTTTATCCAGAACTTGCCGCAGGACCCGACAGATCTGGCCATTATTGATGCCACCATCGCGCTGGCCCAAAGCCTTAACCTGATGATCCAGGCTGAAGGCATCGAAACACAGGAGCAGGCAGACTATCTGATGCAGTATCCGCACCTGCTCGCACAGGGCTATCTGTATGGCAAACCCATGCCGGCAGCCGACTTTGCTGCCATGCTCGCAGCACAGCAGCCTTCCCCGAACTCTCCGCAATAACAAAAGCATGCACAGCCCAGAAGCCGGCATGCTGCATACTTCCATGGGTACAGGCACACCCAGAAATAAAAAAGCCGGACCGCCATAAGCGGCCCGGCTTTGGTTTCACACTGCCCTGTCCCTGTTACTTCTTGGCAAAAGGCTCAGGAATCGGCGTGTTGTTGTTGGACGGTGGCAGAATCGGAATCTGGAAGCTTGGCTGCTCGCCAGTCAATGTCTTCATGAAGGCGGTGATCTTGTCAATCTCGTCCTTCTCCAGCTTGCGACCCAGCTGCAGGCGAGCCATCACGTCAACAGCGTCTTCCAGCTTCCAGTAAGCACCGTCGTGGAAGTACGGATAGGTCAGCTCAACGTTGCGCAGGGTCGGAACCTTGAACTTGAAGCGGTCAGCATCTTCACCGCTCAGACCAGCGACACCCTCAGCCGGGTTGTTGGTCACGTACTCTTCGTACAGTCCCATCTTCTGGAAGGAGTTGCCACCGATGTTCACACCATTGTGACAGGCCGTACAACCAACACTCTTGAACAGCTCGTAACCTTCCAGCTCGTAAGCAGTAATGGCGTTGTCATCACCTTTGAGCCACTGGTCGAAGCGGGCGTTCGGGGTTACCAGGGTTTTCTCGAACTCGGCAATGGCGTCAGTGATTTCGTTGATGGTTACCTTGTCAACGTTGTAAACATTCTTGATCGACTCAACATACTGCGGAATGGATGCAATCACGCCGACCGCGAGGTCGTGAGTGAAACCCATTTCCATCGGGTTTTCGATCGGGCCACCAGCCTGCTCCTGCAAGTCAGCAGCACGCCCATCCCAAAACTGTGCCAGGTTCAGGCTGGAGTTCAAAACAGTGGGCGAGTTGATTGGGCCTTCCTGCCAGTTATGACCAATAGAGGTCGGCAGGTTGTCACTACCGCCCATGCTCAGGTTGTGGCACGAGTTACAGGATATGAAACCCGATCTGGACAGGCGCGGATCAAAAAACAACTGCTTGCCCAGCTCGACTTTGGCTTTGTCAGTTATCGGCGCCGGCTCAATAGGCTGGATTGGCTCGTTTCTTGGTGCCGCCATGGCGGAGAGACTTACACCAATGCTCAAGGCCAACACGGTTAGTTTATTCATAAAGGTCACCCTTCTTTAGTCTAGTAATTTCTATGGCTATACCTTGCTTGATTCCGGACTCAAGCTACTTGATCCTGATCAAGCACGACTCACATTAGCCGAAGGCGGGGGCTTTTGGGTAATAGCTATTTCATAATCAGTTAATAAAATTATTCTACTGGCCAAAGAGTGCGCAAACGCACCTGATAAACCAGTCAGCGCCTGTGCATGCGGGGTATCAGCGCCTGAATGTCATAACCTGCCTGTGCGGCTGCTGCCACAATACACTCCAGCGGCTGCTGCCGGGTCCACGCCTGCTGCAACGCCCAGAGGTGGGTACAGCGGGTCCCTGAGCGGCAAAACATTAAAACCGGCCCATTAGACGCTCGCAGCAACTGGTCGAACTCTAGCACATTGTCGTCCGTCAGATTTCCAGCAATCACTGGCAAATATTCATACTCAAGCCCTGCAGCCTCTGCCGCATCACGCATGACTGAGCTATGTGGCTGGCCAGCCTCTTCATCATCAGGCCGGTTGTTGACAACCTTGGTAAAGCCATCGGCAGCCGCTCTTGCCATATCTGCCGGCTGCAGCTGCGCAGCCACAGCAAGCCCTGAAGTCAAGTGTCTAAAGGTTTCCACGGTGGTTGTTCCTTGCCAAAAATTACCCTGCCCAAGATACAGGGTTTTGCCATTCACGCAAATAATCAAAGCGCGTGCAAGCCGTACGGCAAGCTCGCTCACCAGTTGCCCGGAAACTTTACCAGACACAAAAAAGCATCCTTGCGGATGCTTTTTTGTGTCTCAAGATTCAGCTGCAGCTTTTACAAGTCTTGATACCAAGAATTGAATACAGCGGACAGCTGCCAACCAGCCCTGTCAGCACGGGTACCACGCCGATCCAACCCCACAGCCCGATGGTGCCAGTCAGGCCCAGCACAATCAGTATCAGACCGAGCACAACTCTGGCTGCACGATCCCAGGGTGCCATGTTTACTTTCATTGTTACGCCCTCCCTATCGAATGCACACAGGCATTCTAGTCAGGTCGCAAATAAACTGCAAAGAGATTAACAATAAATAAACAAACTGTTACATCTGTCATTAACTACCGGTTACTGAAGCCTGATCGGCACAGTACAGGCCATGCAGCGTTTCAATAATCGCCATCGCCTGCGGACTGCTGATGCTATAGAAAATTTGCCGGCCCTCACGCCTGGTGTCCACCAGTCCTTCACGACGCAGTACGCCCAGCTGCTGTGATAGCGTTGGCTGCACAATACCCAGCCGACGCTCTAACTCGCCCACGTTCATTTCTTCCTCTACCAGCTGGCAGAGCAACAGCAGGCGGTCGGGATTGCCAAGGGCCTTGAGAAACTGTGCTGCGTCAGCAGCATTCTCACGCAGCTTCTCAAAATCAAACACTCTGTTTTCGATATCAGTCATGAAATCAACCACCCAGTCAATGGCCGGCCCGCGAAAAGCACCGGCCCGCAAAGAGTGTTCTTTGCGGCCAGGCTTGTCATACCGCTCGACCGGCAATCTCAATCTGTCATCCTGCGGCGACCATATGCAGGCAAAAGCCCACAGCCGGCAGAACTTTTATTTATTTAGTGTTTAAATTTTATCGCAGATTCCGTTATTTGTGGCAAATTGCCGCAGTACGCTTGCCAAAAACTTGATCCTGACCTATCTGTAAACAGTCAATTGCTCTTCATGTCAGGCTATACTTGCTGGCATTTGCACAGTTCCAACACCCTGCAGCACCCGGCCGGTCCGCTGTCAGGAGTTTTTATTGGGTACCCAAAGTGCCCAAAACAAGCCCCAGATCAGCGCTCCGGCACCCAGCCAGAATGCACCCTGCAAGGTGCCGCCATTATTCAGCCACTGCTTGGTTAGCCAGGGGCCGCCAAGCTGAAACACGCTATACAAAGCAACCAGCGCAGCGGACAGGCGTGGCCCCTGATGCGGATGCAATGTGCGCGCCAGCCGCTGGGACAGAAGCACGGTACCCAAAAATGTATTGCCGACCAGCAGGGCGCACAGTAAAACACCCCAGGTACCGGGCATGAGCAAAACCGCCAGCACACCCAGCAACTGCAACGCATAATTGAGCCGCAAGGCCGGGCTGTCGCCCAGCAAAGAGCCGGCTTTATTCCAGATCCAGGGTGCCGGCAAAGTTGCCAGCGCTACAACCAGCCAGCTGCCACCAACCAAAAAATCAGGCAAACCCTCCAGTTGCGAAACCAGTGTCGGCAAAAAAGTCATCGGCAGGATGTATCCCATGCCCGCACCGGCATAAGAAAGAAATAGTGGCGTGCTATCACGGTCCAGCAGCCGGGTGCTGGGTGGTGCGCCCGTCCTGTCGATCTGTACAGGTGCTGGCACATCCAGCAGTGACAGCTGCCGCCAGCCCCAGAGCGCCAATGGCACGCTCAACAAAAAAGCCGGCCACCAGCGTTGCGCACCTTCGAGCAAGTCTGCCGGCAGGCTGACCAGCCCGCTGGATACAATCAGCCCGGCACCCACACCCAGATACACCAGGCCACTGGCACTGGCACGCCCATTCCGGGCCAGCCACTCCAGAATCAATGCCGGAGCCTGAACAAATACGATACCGTTACTGATACCGTTCACCAACCGTAGAAAAGATAGCAGCTCAAAGTTTTCGGTCTGGGTTTGCAGCAGGGTGCAAAGCACGTTTATGCCTAGCGCCCAAGGTAATACCCCGCGAATTTGTTCAATCCGGTGCCAGCGCATGGCCAAAACTGCACCGGTCAGATAGCCCAGATAATTCCAGCTGGCAATATCAGCTCCCTGCTTGACCGTCAGTACACCGTCCTGGATCAGCAAGGGCAGCAAGGGAGTATAAATGAAGCGCCCCAGTGTGTGGACAACCAACAGCACCAGGGCGCCAGCAAGAATGACCTTGAGCAGGTCAGGTGTCTTATTATTGTTCATTAGCCGTTCAGAACCGGTTTTTGTTTTGCTTAGTGTGCTTGGTTTTTATCCGCCCTGCTTTCAGACCATAGTCGGGTACGATATTTCCACTCACAGTTCGCATGACTTCCCAGCTGTATGCTCTGCAAGTCCTGCAGGGCCTATGCGAGCGGTTTCAGCCGCGACCAAGCAGCAGCCCAGCCAACTCAACCGCCAACCTCCGGCCAAACACTGCACCTCAGACCACCCCAGCCACGACCTTAACCCTCCCTGTCGATGCAAACAGGCGCGTACCAACATGTCGCGCCTGAAGTGGGATTATGGTTATGCCCTGACGATTTCCATCAGGGCAGCGTGCCAGGCCCTGATTTTACCTGCAGGGCACCACAAAGCTCCACAGCCAGCCGGCACAAAACAGGATCGGCATTTACCGCCAGAAAATACGGATTCAGATAGTTCTCCCGCTGGGCATATTCCAGTGGCTGCCCCCGGGTATCCAGCACCTGCCCACCGGCCCCTTCCAGCACGGCCTGGGCCGCCGCGGTATCCCACTGCGACGTCGGCGCCAGTCGCGGATAAAAATCCACCCGCCCTTCGGCCAGCCAGCAAAACTTGAGCGAGCTGCCAGCACTGATCAACTCCAGCTCCCGCTTTTGCTGCAAACCCTGCACAAAAGCCTGCTGTGCCTCACTGCCATGCCGGCGGCTGCCGGCCACCCGCAGCGGGTGTTGCGTGTCCGCCACCTGCAGCCGCTGTAGCTGACCGTCGCCCTGCCTATAGGCACCCTGCCCGCGGCCGCCATAATAAATCTGCCCGTCCGCCGGCACTCCAACCACGCCAAACACCACCCGGCCCTGCTCGATCAGCGCCACATTAACAGTATATTCCGCACTGCCGGCAACAAACTCCCGGGTACCGTCCAGCGGATCGACCAGCCACCAGCGCTGCCATTGCCGGCGCTCGGTCAAGGGAATGTCACAAGCCTCCTCCGACAATACCGGAATATCCAGCACCGTCGGCAAGCCAGCAGCCAGAATGCGATGGGCGGCCAGGTCCGCAGCCGTTACCGGCGAATCATCCGCCTTCTGCTGTACAACCAGCCCGCTGCGCCAGTACTCCAGAGTAGCCGCTCCGGCCTGCGCCACCAGCTGCAACAGGACTTGCAGTTGCTGCTGCGTCATAGCTCACCCCGCTCGGCCAGCAGGTCGCGCACCACATACAGCGCCGCCAGCGCCCGCCCCTCGGAAAAGTCCGGATCACGCAGCAGGCCCAGCAAGTCCCGCAAATCATGGGTACGCACACCCATCGGCTCCGGCTCGTCCCCGGGCAAACGCGACGGATACAGCTCGCGCGCCAGCACCACCGTGATACGCTGGGTCATGTAGCCGGGGGACAGGCTCAGCTCACACACATGCTCCAGCGAGCGGGCGGCAAAACCGGCCTCTTCCTGCAACTCGCGGTTGGCCGCCTGTTCCGGCGTTTCACCGGCATCAATCAAACCCTTGGGCAATGACCATTCATGACGGGCGCTGCCAGCGCAATACTCCTCGATCAGCACTGCCTGCAAATCCTGTGTCAGCGCGACCACCATTACCGCGCCATGGCCATCGGCCCTGCCACGCAGGCGCTCATAGGTACGCTCCTGGCCATTGCTGAAGCGCAGCTGCAGCTGTTCGACACGAAAAATATGGGTACGGGCTACTTCTTCACAGGCTAGGATTTCCGGCTTGATGCGCATATTCAACTCCAACGGGCAATTATGGGTATGATAACGCCAAACCTCCAACCCCTGAAGCTGACATGTCTGAACTCCCCTGGTCCGCCATTGATACCGTCCTGCTGGACATGGATGGCACCCTGCTTGATCTGCATTTTGACAATTTTTTCTGGCTCGACTACCTGCACCAGCGCTATGCACAGCAACATGGCCTGACAGTGAGCACGGCACGCGAACGGCTGATACCGCTACTGGCCCGCCATCAGGGGCAGCTGCAATGGTATTGCGTGGAGTTCTGGAGCGAGCAATTACAGTTGCCGATCCGCGAAATGAAGCGCGAACAGGCCGCCCGCATCGCACCGCGCCCGCATGCGCTGGAGTTTCTGCAGGCCCTGCAGACCGCCGGCAAACGGGTGGCACTGGTGACCAATGCACACCGTCACTCGCTGGAAATCAAGCTGGAAAGGGTCGCCATGGCACCCTGGCTGGATGCCGTGATCAGCTCCCATGACTATGGGCAGCCAAAAGAAAACCAGCAGTTCTGGCAGCAGCTGCAACAGCAGTTTGCCTTTGATCCGCAGCGCACACTGTTTGTTGACGACAGCCTGAGCGTGCTGCGTAGCGCACAACGCTACGGAATCGGCCACCTGCGCTGCGTAGCCACACCAGACAGCCAAAAACCGGCCAAAGACTGTGGCGAGTTTGCTGATATTGGTGATTTTTTCGGGGTGTGCCGGCAGCTGGAGGCCTGCCTCGCCGAGACAGATGAGCCTTCCAGCCCTGCATAAACAGATTGGCAACCATCAACGGGACATGCCCGGCCTGGCTTTACCCGGACAAACCCGGGTCTGTAGCGGATCACCGCCTTGTCATTTCTTTCCCAGCATGCGCCTGAGCACCGGATCACCGTCCAGCAGCTGGTGCTTGAATGCAGCCAGCACATGCAGCACGGTCAGTGCCACCAGCAGCCATGCGGCAGCCTCGTGCACCTGTTTAACCTGATCCAGCATGCCGGAGCCCAATGCGAACAAAGAAGGCACATGCAGTACGCCAAACCACTCCAGCGCGCGGCCCGAGCCGGTGGCCAACAAGTAGCCAGAGACTCCGGCAACAAACACCAGCACGTACATCAGCCCCTGCACCAGCTGGGCCAGACGCTGCTCCAGCCGGCTGCCGATGGCCGGCAAGGCCGACAGTCGCCAGCGCCACAGCAAACGCAGCAGCATCAGCACAGCCACCAGCGCACCCAGGCTTTTATGCCACAGGCCAACACCGGCCTGCCGGCTGTCAAACAGTCCCAAACTGGCCAGCCACAAGCCCAGGCCAAAAGTCACCCCCAGCAACAGGGCGATCAGCCAGTGCAACAAACGGGTGAGAAAATCATGACGGGGTTGCGGAGCCGGATTTTGCATGGCAAAGGTTCAAGATAATGAAAGATAAAGCCTGCGATTGCACGCAGGCTTGCAGGGTTTGTATCCGCAAAATCAGCCAGAGCCTTTACATCTGCGACTGCAAATAATTGGGCAGACCAATACGCTCGATCAGGCCCAGCTGCTTTTCCAGCCAGTAGAGATGGTCTTCTTCGGTATCCTTTTGCTGGGCCAGCAGCATGTCACGGCTGACATAATCCTGCTCCTGCTCGCACAGGGCAATGGCGTCAGCCAGGTTTTTCTGCACCCGGTACTCCACCGCCAGATCACTGCGCAGCATGGACGGTACATCAGTGCCCGGCTCGATCGGCTCAGGACGCATATCCGGCCTGCCTTCCAGAAACAGGATGCGGCGCAAAATATCATCCGCGTGCTGGGTTTCCTCTTCCATCTCGTGGTTGATACGTTCGTAGAGCTTCATCAGCCCCAGATCTTCATATTGCCTGGAGTGCAAAAAATACTGGTCACGCGCCGCCAGCTCGCCACGCAGCAGCTCAACCAGGCAGGCGACTACTTTGGAATTGCCTTGCATAAACTCCTCCTACCGCTCAAGCGAACAAATGCCAATACGGATACAAGCATAGCAAGCCCTGCCCCCGCGCGCACGGAAAAACAAAGTCTGCCGACATAAAACAAAAGCACAGCGCTTGGTTTATTAAAAGTGCCCGGAGAGTCTCAGGGCCCTAGCCGCACCGCTGCGCTGGCGCGCTCCAGTGCTTCAATCTGCTTGCTTGTTCTGCGGCGTTTTTCTTCCTTGTTGCGGGTAAAGAACCAGACCAGAAAGGTCGCCAGTGACACCACCAGCAGGATCAGGCTGGCCACGGCGTTGATTTCAGGTTTTACCCCCAGACGTACTGCAGAAAAGATTTCCATCGGCAAGGTGGTCGAACCGGGCCCAGAGACAAAACTGGCCAGTACCAAATCATCCAGCGACAGGGCAAAGGCCATCATGAAACCGGCGGCCAGCGAGGGCACAATCATCGGCACGGTAATCAGGAAAAACACCTGCCAGGGCCGTGCGCCCAGATCCATTGCGGCTTCTTCCATGGAGCGGTCCACTTCACGCAGGCGCGCCGCCACAATCACCGCCACATAGGCGGTGCTAAAGGTGGTGTGGGCAATCCAGATGGTGGTCACACCGCGCTCCATCGGCCAGCCAATCAACTGCGCCATGGCAACAAACAGCAGCAGCAGCGACAGGCCGGTAATGACTTCGGGCATCACCAGCGGTGCGGTGACCAGCCCGCCAAACAGCGTGCGGCCACGGAAGCGTTTGATGCGGGTCAGCACCAGCGCGGCCAGCGTGCCCAGTGCAGTGGCGGCAATGGCGGTGTAGCTGGCGATTTCCAGCGAGCGCAACACCGCGCCCATTAGTTGCTTGTTGTCCAGCAGGCCCGCATACCACTTGGTCGACCAGCCACCCCAGACCGTCACCAGCCGCGAAGCGTTGAAGGAATAGATCACCAACACCAGCATGGGCACGTAGATAAACAGCAGGCCCAGCACCAGCATAAAGCGGGAGAAACTGTATTTTTTCAGAAATTCCATGGTCTACCCCTCCAATTCTTTGGCCTGGGCGCGGTTGAACAACACAATCGGGATAATCAGGATCAGCAGCATCACCACCGCCAGCGCAGAGGCTACCGGCCAGTCGCGGTTGTTGAAGAACTCCTGCCACAGCACTTTACCGATCATCAGGGTTTCCGGGCCGCCGAGCAGCTCGGGAATGACAAACTCGCCCACCACCGGAATAAACACCAGCATGCAGCCGGTGATAATGCCGCCTTTGGACAACGGAAAAGTGATCTTCCAGAACGTGGTATGTCGGCGTGCGCCCAGATCCGCCGCTGCCTCCAGCAGGGACAGGTCATGCTTGGCCAGGTTGGCGTACAGCGGCAGCACCATAAACGGCAGATAGGCATAGACAATGCCGATATACACCGCGATGTTGGTATTGAGGATCTGCAGCGGCTCGCTGATCAGCCCGGTCCAGAGCAAAAAGTTGTTAAGGATGCCGTTGTTGCTGAGGATGCCCATCCAGGCATAAACGCGGATCAGCAGCGCGGTCCAGGTCGGCATCATGATCAGCAGCAGCCACACCGGGCGCATCGGCTCGCTGGAGCGGGCAATGGCATAGGCCATCGGGTAGCCGACCAGCAAACACAAAAAAGTGCTGATCAGCGCGATTTTCACCGAGCCCAGATAAGCTGCTATATACAGCTTGTCCTCGCTGAGCAGAATGTAGTTGCCCAGATTGAGCAACACCGTCAGTTGCTGGTCGGCCCACTCCACCAGACTGGTGTAGGGTGGAATGGCGATATCGGCTTCGGCAAAGCTGATTTTGAGGATGATGGCGAACGGCAGCAGGAAAAACACCAGCAGCCACAGAAAAGGCACGCCAATCAGCGCATGGCGGCCCTTGGGCAGCCAGCGGCGCAAATGCAATCCGGTTAAAGTTTTCATTGCTGGAACACCACGCCGCTGTCATCGACCCAGTGCACAAACACCTCGTCATCCCAGGTTGGACGCTTGACGTTGCGCTCTGAGTTGGCCATGAAGGCCTGGGCAATCTTGCCCGACGGCAGCTCGACGTAGTACACCGAGTGACCGCCCAGATAGGCGATATCGTGCACGATGGCGGTACTCCAGTTGTAGTCTTCGTACTCCAGGTCGTCCGGCTTTTCGCTGCTCAACAGCAGTTTTTCCGGGCGCAGGGCGAAGGTTACGCGCTTGTTTTCCTCGCGCGAGGCAATCCCGTGGCCGATGTAGATCGGCAGCGGCATGTCCGGGCAGGCAATAATGGCGTGGTCCGGCTCTTCCACAATCAGCTCGCCATCAAACAGGTTCACGTTGCCGATAAATTCACACACCATGCGGTTGGCCGGGGTTTCGTAGATATCCACCGGCGAGCCGACCTGCTCGATCCAGCCCTGGTTCATGATGGCGATACGCTCGGCCATGGTCATGGCTTCTTCCTGGTCGTGGGTTACCATTACGCAGGTCACGCCAACACGTTCGATAATTTCCACCAGCTCCAGCTGCATCTGCGAGCGCAGCTTTTTGTCCAGCGCACCCATCGGCTCGTCCAGCAACAGCAGCTTGGGCCGCTTGGCCAGCGAACGGGCCAGTGCCACGCGCTGACGCTGGCCGCCGGACAGCTGGTGCGGCTTGCGCCGGGCGTACTTGGTCATGTGTACCAGGCGCAGCATTTCATCCACGCGCTCGCGGATTTCCTCTTTCGGCAGGCCGTCCTGCTTGAGACCAAACGCAATGTTCTGCTCCACGCTCATGTGCGGAAACAACGCATAGGACTGGAACATCATGTTGATTGGCCGCTCATAGGGCGGCATGTCGGTGATGTCCACGCCATCGAGGTAAATTTTGCCTTCGGTAGGGGTTTCAAACCCGGCCAGCATGCGCAGCAAAGTGGACTTGCCGGAGCCAGAACCACCGAGCAGGGCAAAAATTTCGCCCTTGTTGATCTTGATGCTGACCTCATCCACGGCCACTGTGTCATCAAAGCTCTTCGACACCTTGCGGATTTCGACCAAAACGTCTTTGGGCTTTTGCATGTTGGCCAGCGCTTTTTTATATGCGCCCGAAGGTATAGCCAT